>Ga0214472_10000155_pt1 | contig 92543 bp, 88 predicted proteins | sample RVTome_6_FD_207662 | JGI IMG/M metagenome (GOLD analysis project Ga0214472, IMG submission 207662) | Soil microbial communities from uranium-contaminated site in the Upper Colorado River Basin, Wyoming, United States - RVT140D175 | ecosystem: Environmental > Terrestrial > Soil > Contaminated >... | reverse complement strand
TGGACAAAAAAATTCGTGGAGAGGCGGCGGGTTAAGTCATGGGAATCGGTTCATGCATCGCGGTGTTGAGAAGCGGTCTGTTCTTTTTCTGTGCTTGGGTCGCGTCGAGTGTCGTTGCCCACGCCCAAGCGGACGACCTGGCCGCCAAGGGCCAATATATTTTCGCCCTGGCCGGTGGTTGCGCTTGCCACACGGCCCCGAAGGGCACGCCTCATGTCGGCGCCCGCGCTTTCCCAATTCCCTTCGGCACGGTCTACAGCACGAACATCACGCGGGACAAAGAAACCGGACTCGGCGCCTGGACCGATCAGCAGATCTACGATGCCATGGTTAAAGGCATCCGCCGCGACGGCAGCAGGATTTTGCCGGTCATGCCCTACGAGAGGTATTCCGGCATGGCGCAGGACGATATGAAAGCGCTGATCGCTTTCTTGAGAACTCTCAAGCCGGTGACGAAAGCCACGCCGGAATTGAAAAGTTGGGCGCCCTTCGCGCGCAGCATCGGCACGCCGCTGTTTCTAAAATTCTTCGCCAATTTCGCCAACTCACCCGCCCAGGCGCCGAAGAGCGGCATCGAGAGGGGCCGTTATCTGGTCAACCATGTCTCGCTGTGCGGCGATTGCCACACGCCGAGAAACATGATCGGCGTGCCTAACCGGTCGCTATATCTCGCCGGCGCCGGCAAGAAAATCGGGCCGCTGGGCAACGCCATGCCTAACATCACGCCGGACAAAGAGACCGGGATCGGGGAATGGAAACGCGAGGACATCGTGGAGCTGCTAAACTCCGGCACCAAGCCCGACCTGGATAACGTCCAGGGTCTCATGGAAGAAGTGATTCAGGGCGCGCCGTTCGGTTACAAGGACATGAAAAAGGAAGACGCCCTCGCCATCGCCGATTATCTGAAATCGATCCCGGCGATCAAGAACAAGATCGAATAAACTTCGGCCGCCGGACGGCGCTTTAGAATCGCTAAGTCCGCGGTACCTGTTTCACTAGCGCACCGAGAATCTGATCGGCGTTGACGTTCTCGGCTTCCGCCTGGAAGTTGAGGATAATACGGTGGCGCAGTGCCGGGTAAACGACCTTCGCCACGTCCTCATAGCTAACGTGCACCCGCCCTTCAGCCAGGGCGTTGCCTTTGGCGCCGAGAATCACCGATTGCGCGCCGCGAGGGCTGGAGCCGAAGCGCAGGTATTGCTTGACCGGTGACGCCGCTGGATCGCCATTGCTTGAACCGGGCTGGGTCGCATGGATTAGCCGCACGACGTAATCTTCGATGGGCGGCGCGATCAGCACCTGGCGCAGTAACTGATTCATCCCGCCGAGGAGTTCCACGCCGTCGGCTGACAATACTCTGGAGACATCGGCGCTCTCCGCGCCGGTGGTCCGCTGTAAGATTTCCTTGAGCTCGGCGGGCGACGGCGGCGCAACCAGCAGCTTGAAAAAAAATCTGTCGAGTTGCGCTTCGGGCAACGGATAGGTGCCCTCGAGCTCGATGGGATTTTGCGTCGCCAAAACCATGAATGGCGACTCCAGAGCATAAGACTCGCCGAACACCGTTACCTGTTTTTCTTCCATCGCTTCGAGCACCGCCGACTGCGTTTTCGGCGTGGCGCGATTAATCTCATCGGCGAGGACCACATGGGCGAAGATCGGCCCTTTTTTGAACTGGAACTCGCGCCGTCCGTCGCTCTCCGCCAGCACTTGAGTGCCGACGATATCCGACGGCATCAGATCCGGCGTGAATTGAATCCGCTTGAACGACATTCCCAGAACCTGGCTGAGCGACTTGACCAGCAGTGTCTTGCCCAGGCCGGGCACGCCTTCGAGCAGCACATGCCCGCCGGCAAAAAAAGCGATCAGGACTTTGCGAATCACGTCGTCATGGCCAACGATGACTTTACTGACCTCGCTCTCCAACCGGTGAAAGAGTTCCTGAAATTTTTCCGGCTCCATCTAAATTATGACCTCCGCTAACGAATGATGCCGCGATATTCCAAGGGCATCTGCTGCGTTTCAGTCGGGGCATCGGGCACATGCGCGGGCAAAGGAACGTTGCTGACCGGAACCTTTGAGCCAACCCTGTTCCCCTTCGCGTCCTTGTTGCCGCCTTTCTCACCCTTGGTCTCCGCGGCCATCTCCTCCGGCAGTTGCACGGTCACATAGCGCGCGCCTTTGATGCCTTCCCGCCCTTGCTCCCCGGCTTGGTGGAATCGATCGGCAGGCGGCGTTCCGTGGGGAATCTCCTCCGATGCCTTGCCGCGCCCGCCTTTGTCATCGCCGCCGCCCTGGGTCTTACCAGCGGAATCTTTCCCTTTTTCCATGCCAGGCTTATTCGGGTCGGGTCTGTTCGGGTCAGGCTGGTTGCTTTTTCCGTCGCCTTGCTTTGGCGAATTTTTCTCGCCGCTCTGTTCCTTGGGATCGCCTTGCGCGGTTTTCCCCTGCTGCATATCTTTGCTGAGTTGGGCGCTCATTTCGCCTTTTTGTTCGCCGCCGCCACCTGGGCTCGGTTTTCCCTTCCCCTGGCCTTCCTGCGGCAAATTACTTTGCATCCCGCCGCCGCCTTTTTCATTGTTCTTTTGCCGGTCTTGCCCGGCGCCCGACTGCTGTTCCAAATCTTTCAGTGTGCTCGCGGCCTGACCCAATAGATCGCGGTCATCTTTTTGCTCTTCTTTTTTCTGCTGCTCGCCTACTTTTTTCTGCGTTTCTTCAATGAGCGCTCGCCTTTCCTCACGCGCGACTCTTGGGTCTTCGAGTTTTGCTGCGAGCGTCTGCAAGCTCCTGGTGATCTCTAACAGCCGTGGCCGCGCGGCCATTTTTTCCGCGACTTCGCGCAGACGTTGGGGCGCGGGTAATGAGGTGAGGGTTGAATGCGCTACGGGCAGCAGGAGATGGAACAATAGTAGCGCGAGAGCCGATCCGATCAAGGACGCGTAAGAACTGTTTTTGACGTGGTAGGGAAAATCGCGCCGCAGTTCGATGCGGTCGAGGAAACCGGCCGTCTCCGCGCGCAGCCTTGCGACCAGCGCCGCGGGCGAGCGCGACGGATCGATGGTCGCAAGCGTCAGAAAACGGTCTTTCGCCCCGGTATGCTCATCAACGAGTCGCGAGGCTTTTGCCACTGACGGGACCAGCGGGCGATAGCGAAACGTCACCACGAGAATTCCCATGCCGATCGATACGAGCGTCACGAGCAAAGCGGCGAGCGGACCGACCCACGCGCCGTGGTAGAGATAGCCGGCCATGTAAATGAAAACCAGCAACGGCGGGGAAAAACATAAAAGCGAATCCCATAACACCTGGTGGCTCAGCTGCGCGACCAGGCGGCTCACCAGCCGTTCGGGATTTTCCCAAGAATTTTGACCGGACAGCTCTCGCATGCAAGTTGACTATAACACTTTTGTCGAAGCGCGATAAACGCCGGGTTAGCGATGGGCGAGGTTTTTCCGGCGCGGCGGACTCGACTCCCGCACCGGCTGATAGGTTTTCACCGCCCGGTTATGTTCCACCAGGCTTTCGGAGAACAGATGAGTGCCGTCATTCTTGGAGACAAAGTAGAGATACGACACGTCGGCGGGATGGAGCGCGGCATGGATGGAGGACAGCCCCGGATTGCAAATCGGACCCGGCGGGAGGCCGGTTGTGCGATAGGTGTTATAGGGACTGGAATCGCGCAGATCTTTGCGCGTCAAGTTTCCATCGAAGTTCTTCAGCCCGTAAATCACCGTCGGATCGCTCTGCAGCGGCATCTGACGCTTCAAGCGGTTGTGGAACACCGCCGACACCAAAGGCCGTTCCGCCTCCACGCCGGTTTCCTTTTCGACGACCGAGGCGAGGGTGACGATTTCATGGGGACTCAAGCGAACGCCGTCGTGAGATCGCGCCAGCAGCGGTTGGATGGCCTTGCGAAACCGCTCGGTCATGGCTAATAGAATATCTTTTTCCGGCGTCGCCGGCGTAAAGTGATACGTATCAGGGAAAAGGTATCCTTCGAGCCCGTTCTTCTCCTGGCCCAGGGACACAAGCAGTTGCGGGTCGGTGGCTTGGGTGAGAAACTTCTCGCGGTCCGCAATCTCCAATTTTCCCAGCAACTCGGCGATCTCCCTGACCGTTAGTCCCTCGGGGATCGTAATGCTTTGAAAAACTCCCTTGCCCATCACCATGCGGTCGAGAATCTCTCTAGCCGGTAACGCAGAGTCGAAACGGTAGAGCCCTCGATGGATTTTTTTCTCCACGCCGGCGAAGCGAGCCCAAAGAGAGAAAACTTTTTCGTTAAAGATGAGCTTTTGGTCGCGCAGTTTGCGCGCCACCGCGGCCAATGAATCTCCGGGTTCGACCCGGACCTCCGCGGTTATCAGGTTGCTCGCCGGCACGGCAAAGAAAATATGCGCAACGAAAACGCAGCCCAGGAGCAAGATCGAGGCTGCGACGGTGACCAGTGTTGCCAATGATAGTTTTGCCACGGTCAGTTCACGGCGTGAGGGTCGAGACGGTGGGGCTGACAAGCCTCGACTTGCCGTTAGTTTTCGGTGAGATTGACCTTGATCCAGCCTTCCACCTGCCGGAGAAACCCGGCGAAGGGATCTTCTCCTGGCTGCGCGGCGAAATAGGCTTTGCGGGCGTAATCGAGAGCGCCGGAGTAGTATTCAAATTTTTTTGACAGTTCCTGAAAGAGAAAATAGCCGGTGCGGTAAAGCGATAAGTCGAGCTCGGAGACGGTCCAGTAAGAGCGGCTTCCCTCCGCGATGTAATAGTCGAGAAATCCGTTGCCTTCGACGTGACTGCGAAAAATCCCGCTCATAAACAGGGCGTAATCACCCACGTACTTGCGCAAAGAGCGTTCCCGCAGCAGGTCGGCCTCCTCGCCGGGCGGGTCCGGCGGCTGGGAGAGCATCCCGACCACGCTGTCGACCTTGTGGCCCCCCCGCGCGCGGATTTTGTAGAGATTATCGGCCCGGGCAAACTCCGTGAGCACGTCGGCCACATAGCCGGCCACGGTGCTATCGTTAATCCCCAACTGCCAAAAGCTACTGCGAACGATATCGCCAAAAAAACCGCGCAGGTTGTTATCCGGCGTTCTCTTTTCCATTGCTACCTGGGTGTATGATACCAAAGTTGCGGTTTCTTGAAAAGATCTAATCCAGGGTTGAAAAATCCTCATTTTGATCATGATCCTCTAGCCATTTTCCGCTCGGGGGATATAATGTCCGCACTGTCGAAGGTCCAACTTTCAATATCTAGAGGGAATCATGGCCAGAGATCTGAAAGAAGTTTTTTTTCACCTCGACGGCGCCTGGGCGTCGTTCGAGCTCATGTCGATTCGCAAACGCGAGGACTACTTAAAGCCATTCCGCGTCTTGCGCTGCAAAATCGACGATCAGGTCGATTTCCAGGCGCCGGAAACCCTCAGGAGCGTTACCGAAGCGACGGTCTTGATCGAAATTTTCGGGGAAGAGGAGCTGGTAGCGGCAAACGGCCGGGGCCCGGTGCATGCCGTCGACAACGCCATGCGCAAGATCCTGGAGAAACATTACCCGCAGCTTTCGGAGGTCAAGCTCGAAGAATTCGACGTCCGTTTGCTGCACCATGGAGTGGCACGCGACGATGACGAGAATGGCGCCGGCGGCCTGGTGCGAGTGCTGGCGATTTTTTCCGACGGCGCAGACCGGTGGGGAACCGTCGGCGTCGCCGCCGATATCCTTCAGGCCAGTGTCGAATGCATCATCGATGGACTGGAATGGAAACTGCGCGGCGAGCATAAACATTGAGGCCGCGCGCAAGGGTGATGTGACGACCCGGCGTATGGCATGATCGCCGCCTTCTCCAAGCATTTCCCGACCGAAACGACTCCATTAATAAACAATCGTTAATTCTTTGGCCATCTATCCGTATCTCTGTCTTGCCTTGGCTTCCACCGCACTGCTATGCGGATGTCTGATGGAAGAAAAAATAATCTTTCAACCGGACGCTCGGATTCATCAGACTCCCGGCAACGTCGGTTTGGCCTTCGACGATGTTTATTTTGCCACCGAAGACGGGGTTCGCCTTAATGGTTGGTTCGTCCCGCGCCGCGGGGCAGCCTCAACCTTGCTGTGGTTTCACGGCAACGCGGGCAACATCAGCCACCGGGTGGAAAATATCGGGCTGCTCAACGAAAAGGTCAACGTAAACATCTTTATTTTCGACTATCGCGGCTACGGCCGTAGCGGCGGCGTGGCCTCCGAGGAAGGCACCTACCGCGACGGTGCGGCGGCGTTTAAATTACTGCACCAGCGCTATGGCGTCGAGCCGAATAAGTTAATCATCTTTGGCCGGTCATTGGGCGCGGCGGTGGCCGTCGAGATGGCCACGCGCGTTCAAAGCCTGGCGGTGATCTTGGAGACGCCGTTCACGTCGGTAAGGGACGTGGCACGCGACAAGTTGCCGTTTCTTCCCATCGGGCCGCTGCTCAAGACCCGCTACAACGTGGTGGAAAAAATTCGCAAGCTTCGCTCCCCCTTGCTCGTGCTCCATGGCGACCGTGACGAGGTCGTGCCGTTCCGTCACGGCCAGCGGGTTTTCGACGCCGCACCCCAACCCAAATGGTTCTACGCGGTCGCCGGCGCCGGCCACAATGATACCTACCTCGTCGGCGGTGATCCCTATTTCGCGGCCCTGCGCCAGCATATCGAGCGCGCCGAGCTTGCGCGGCGTTAACAAATTAGCCGGTATGTTGCGCGCAGAGGGGTAAAGGTGACAACCGACGAAGCCCGCGGAGCTAACCTAACGGCTTAGGACGGCAAGAAAATCGTGCTACCAGAGCGGGTTCGCCCCGTTGCGCGATTCAAGCTTATAGGCGTTGCGCACGTACTGGGAGATCATGCGCTGGGTGTTGAAGAACGAACCGTTCATCGCGATGGCGGAGCGCATCACCTTCGCGTAATCGTCCGGCGCATTGTAGAATAGCGGCAAAATTATCTTTTCGAGCTTCTCATAGAGTGAATGCGCCTCCGCCGCCGAATTATTCTCGATGGCATCGCGGTCGCCGATGGACCAACCGGTCGCCCCTTCGATGTGGCCCTCGATCCACCAGCCGTCGAGCACGCTGAAGCTCGGCACGCCGTTGAGCGCGGCCTTCATCCCGCTCGTGCCCGACGCTTCCTGCGGCCGCAGCGGCGTGTTCAACCAGATATCGACGCCGGAACAAATCAGTTTTCCCAATGCCATGTCGTAGTTTTCCAGGTAAACGACGCGCACATCGTGGGCCAGCACGGCGGCCGCTTCAAAGATCCTGCGAATGATCGCCTTGCCGGCTTCATCGCGCGGGTGGGCTTTTCCCGCATAAACCAGTTGGAACGGGCCGACCCTCCGCGCGATTTCTTTCAGCCTCTCCGGGTCGGTAAACAGCAAATCGGCCCGCTTGTAACCGGTGGCGCGACGTGCGAAGCCCAGGGTAAACGCCTTCTCGTCCAGTTGCGTGCCGGTCAACCACTTGATCTGCTGCAGTAAATCCTTTTTGGCCTGCGCGTGGGCTTGGCGGATGTCGGCGGTCGGGATGCCGATGGCGTAACGGAGATAGCAGTTGTCGCGGCGCCACTCCGGGAGCGCGCGATCAAACAGAGCGCAAAACGGCGCCGAGGTCCAGGCGGCGGCGTGTACGCCGTTGGTGATCGCGCCGACATTGTAGCCCGGGAATAGGCCCCGAGACACTTCGCCATGGCGCATGGAAACCCCGTTGACGAAACCGGAAAGTCGTAGGGCCAGCTCGGTCATGTTCAACTCGCTATTCATGACCTGCATTTGACTTAGCGCCGCGGCGCGCGCCTCGCCCAGGACCTGGTGAACCAGCCCGTTTGGGAAGCGGTCGTGGCCGGCGGCTACCGGAGTGTGCGTAGTAAAAACGCACTGCCGCCGCACCGCTTCGACCTCTCTTTCGGAAATGGCGCGCGCCGGCCGGGCGCCGGATTGCTCTTCCAAAAGCGCCAGCGTGATCAACGCCGAGTGACCTTCGTTCATATGGAAAACGCGAAGGCTCGAATGGCCCAGGGCGCGCAGTATCGCCACGCCGCCGAAACCTAAAACAGCTTCCTGGCACAGGCGGTAGTGCTCATCGCCGCCATAAAGATGATCGGTAAGGACGCGGTCCCGCGGGTCGTTCTCTTCCAAGTCTGTATCCAGGAACAATAGCGGCACCCCATGACCCGCGATGCCGTGAAAACAATACTGCCAGGCGCGCACTCGCACCTCCCGGCCCTCTATGGAAATCGATATCCGGGGCGCAAGCAGCTCAAGCCGCGATTCCGGCGACCACTTCGACGGGCTTTCCACCTGATTGCCTTTGGCATCAAGCCGCTGGTCGAAATAACCTTTGCGGTGGGCCAGCGTCACTGCAAGCAGCGGAACTCCGAGATCCGCTGCCGAGCGGAGCATGTCACCGGCAAGGATTCCCAGCCCGCCGCTATAGGTCGGTATGGCCGAATCGATGGCCACGTCCATCGAAAAATAGGCAACAGTTGGAGAATCCGGATTACAAACTAATTGATTCATATTTGTGCGTGATGAACCCGCGAGAGGGGGGTCAGAATCCTTCGGGGAAGGTCTTCGCCAGATTATATAAGTGCTGAATTCGCATTATCATTTCCAATCGCATCGAGCTAATCTAGCACACCCGCCAAATCCCATCAATTAGTAGACCCGGCCGGACCCGGCTGAACTGTGATTGGACAAAAAAGCGAGCGGTGAATCACGCCAAGTGATAGGCATCGCATAGGGCTCGCCAACTATCGTGCTCCACCAAACTGCGCAGCACCATGACCGTCGGCGGTGCCATGCGAAAGTTACCCGATTCGAAGCGCGCGAGGGCCTCTTTCGGCGCGATCCACAAACTCTCGGCCACTTCCTCGGAAGCGTGGAGCGGCTTTTGGCCCTCGGGCAAAGCTGCAAGGAAAAAACGGGTATCGAAGCGAACCGGATAATGCTCCGGCGTGATCCGATGGAAAAAATAAGTCAGCCGGCCGAGATCGCAGTGGAGCCGCTCCGACTTCAGAAGCCCGGGAAAATCAAGTTCGCCTCGCTGCAGGCTTTGCCGTTTTTCCGCCAATCGGCCGGCTGGGATATCCTGGGCCGCTAATGAAGCGTCGCCGTCGCCACCGGCAAAAAACAGAATGCCCGCCTCTTCGAATAGCTCGCGAGCGGCCGCCACCCAGTAACCGATACAAACCTCAGGTTGCCAGTCGACACCGAGAATTTGTTGGGCTTGAGCCGGCGAAATCCCGCGCACTAGCGCGAGCATTTTTTCCGACCAGTCACCTTCCTCAACCTGACCTCCCGGAAAGACATAGGCACCGGCATAAGTTTCCATTTTCTCCGGCCGCCGGTTCATGAAGATCTCCATACCGCTCTGCGGTCCCGGTCGAAGCAGCACGACAGTAGATGCAGGGTTGGGGATGCTGGGGGAGGTCATCAGATTTTGTGCCTTTGCCGGCTGGGATGGTGGGCGCCGCTATTGAGCGGCTGCGTCATGGATGTTTCAGCATCATGGGTCGTTCAATTTCTCGCGGACGGTCGGCCGATGTGAATATGAGCTCCCGTGGACGCCCCCGGCATTGCTCCTTTAAAAGCGATGAAAGGGATTCCCGCCTGGCGCAGATAGAACACGAGGGATCGCCCTTCGCTGCTGTCCGGATGCACCGCCACGTCCATCGCGTTTCGATGATCGAACCTGAGGCGATCATGGGTCGTCGTCTGGCCAAACGCCGTAACCGGCAGAGCGCGGCCGAACATCTGCGCAAAGAATTTTTCGATCTTGGGTGCCTCCGCCAAGGACCATAACCCGCCGCCGTTGAAACGGACCAGAGCCCCGGTCTCGCTAAAGCCGCCTACGGCCAGGGCCGGCAAGCGCAGCAGCTCGTCGCGCATCGTCGCTTCGGCAATCGCAATATCGTCCTGGATGATCCAACGTTTGAGTTGCTCCATTTCACTCAGGGTTTTTTCCAGCGCCAGCTCTGCCTCCCTGAGTTCCGACTTGGAAATCAACTCCCGGTCAAAATGCATCCGTCTGCGTTCGTATTCGGTGGCGAGCTTCAAGGCGCTCTCTTCGTGAATGGCAAGAAGCTTTTCCATCGACGCCCGCGACTCCTTCATCTTCTCGATCACGTCAGCCCGCATCCGCGCCAACTCCGCGTTGGTCGGAAGCCCGCGCCGCGAACTCGAGTTCGATGAAACTCTGCCGCCCCCGTTCTGCGCATGCGCGTCCGACCCGGCGCTGAACAATCCGGAAAGAAGCGCTATGACGAGTGTAGGTGCCGTAAATTTCATAACGCCGCGTTGACCGTTTAAAATGTGCGACTTCAAGTCTAAGCGGTTAGCATGGGTTGGTCAAGGAAAGGAATAAGTCGGGTAATTGACCAAAAGCGACCGCGGTGATAAGCGAAAACACCTGGCGAGCAGGGTTTCCACTCCGCCCGTGATCAAAAAGGATGTTATCGCTTCCTTTGGATAGCCCGCCATAATATCCCACCTCAAGACGTGGGGTTGCGTTGAATTTGGGAAGCAGATCGCGACTCACGCGCCTCCCGTTCGATTACACATCGAAGATCACGCGGGCGTGCCACTGGCCGTTTTCGTGCCAGACTTTAAAATCATGATAGGTCACGCCCTTGATCTCGGTGCGAAAGCCATGCCGCGCGAGGTTGAGTTTTTCCCCTCGAATGACCCCATCGACTCGATCATTCGTAACCTGAGTGACGTTACAGCTCTTGGCGACGAACCCGCTCACATTGAACTGTCCTAGCAGCTCGCAGAGCCAGGCATGGAGCAACTCTTCAGGGCCGTCGCCCGTCGTAGCAATGGCAAGCTCGTCGGGCGCCCCGATGCTGCTGAGATCTGCGATTAACCCAAACATCGCCTCCCCGGCGCAAGCAAAGAGTGACGCCAGGTCGTCCGCGGAGACTTCGATGCCAAGGTCCGCCGTGTGCTCGATTTCGCGGAAGCCAGGCATGAGCGTTACTCACGCCCGTTCGTTTGCTCCCGTTCGACGATCTCGGGAATCATCGCGTCGCGGATGACTTTTTCGCTTACCTCGCCGTATTTTTCGATGAAGCGATCGAGCGGCACGACGGCTTTGGCCATGGCGCGATGGCCGCCCGCGCTGCCGATGTCGTCGTAGAGCTTCTTCATGATTTCGCCGGCGCTCTTAACGTAGCCGACGTTGCGCACGGAGATGACGACGCGGTCTTTGACCAAGCCAGAAACCACGCCCCATTCGACGCCCTCGATCTGCAAGCAAAACTCGGCCATTTGTGGAATCACGTCTTCGCGATTGATCTCGCCCATATGGATAACCGCCACGCCTTTGTCCAATTGCAGCCGGCTGAGCGCCCGCCCCAGGGCCTCGAGATCTTCGCGCGGCAAGGCGGGCCGCTCGATGCGTGTGATCATCGCCTTGTTGGCCAAGGGATACAGATAAGAAAAGGCACTCAGATCGGCAAGGTTGCTGCCGCGCTCCAAAAACAACGTGTCGGTCTTGATGCCGTAGAGCAGCGCCGTGGCCAGACGCTGGGTCGGTTCCATGCCGGCAGCGCGCAAATATTCCGTGAAAATGGTCGAAGTGGCGCCATAGGCGGTGCGCAGGTCGGCGAAGCGAGCTTTGAAATTCGTTCGTTTCGGGTGATGATCGACGACCAGATCGACCCGGCCGAGCGGCTGTTCAAAATAGGGCGGTTGCACGTCCACCATGGCGAGCCGCGCCCCTTCCTTGTGCAAGTCTTCGGGGCTGATCCGGTCGATTTGGATATCCAGAAGGCGAAGCATCGCGAGATTTTCCGGGCGAGTAACCTCGCCGAAGGTAACGATAGGCGTGGTCGGCCGGTTGCGCCCTAACAGTTCCCGCAGCGCCAGCGCGCTGCCGATGGCATCGGGATCGGGATCATGCTGGAGCAGAATATGAACCTTGCGCTCGCCGAAGAGCGAGCGGATGCGCTCCACTTTTTTCCGGTTCACCGCGTCGAGCAGTTGCGAGCTGCAAAACTCTTCGAAGACATCCGGGAGTTGCAGCTTGCGCAGCAGCGGATCGCTGGAATCGCCGGCGCCGTTGCCGTTGGCCGTCAAGGCGACGATAAAGAGATTTCCGTCCCGGTTTCTAAGCAGCTTGCAGATTTCCCGTTGTATGCCCGCATCCCGGACGAAGACGATGGCTTGATCCACATGATGGAGTCTGATTCGCTTGTAGGTGTCCTCTTTGAGGAGGTCGCCCTCGCGCGCTTTGCCGCCCTCGCGCTTGATTCTCTTGGCCAACGAGCCGTCAGGGACCAAATAGAGCACATCGGCCTGTTTGGAGGCGACATTGCGCAGTAGATGGAACAAGAGATCATCTTCGCAGATCGCTAAGTACTGCATGAGGGGTGCCCCTAAGATGGGGATTAACGCGGGAGCTTGATGCTGCTCGGGTGCGAACAATAAGCGGTGTTTAACACGGGAGGAACTCTATCAAAGCGATTTTCACAATACTAGGGGAAAACTTGATGGCAACGGTCAAGTCCGTGTAACGTGATGAATAGTCAAAGGAAAATGAGTGATTATTAAGTGATTCATAGCACTGGAAGAGGCTTTGACTTGAGTCGCTGGGAGTTCGGCGCGGAAAAGCTCGTTTTGAGCTTCGGCTCGGATAAGCGCCAGAGGCCAATTTATTTCATCGCGATAATCAGCGTCGTCCCCGGCAGGGTCTTTGGAATATCGCCGTGTGTCACGATCGACGAGAACCCCGCCTTTTTAAGCCAGTCCGAATACTGCGACAACGTCCAGCATTCGCCTTCCGGGGTGTGCGTTAGCGTGTAGACGGAAAAACGCAAAGCAAATGTCGGCTCGGTGCGCTCTTCGTTGGGCACGAAGTCGTTGACGACGAATTGGCCACCGGGCTTGAGTGCGCTGTAAGCCTTGGCGAAAAGCGCCTGGTTTCCCTTCGGCGACTCGAAGCGGCAAAAGTTGCTGGCTAGAACGAGATCGTAATGATGGGTTTCGATATTCGCCGTGCGATGCTCGCCATCGATGAAACGAATCTTTCCTTCCAAGCCGCGCTCCTTATTCGCTTTCCTGGCCACGGCGTTGACATTCGGCCAATCCACCTGCGTCACTTGCACCGAAGGATCGCGGGAGAGGATCGTCATGCCGAAGATGCTCGAACCGCCGGCGATGTCGAGGACGCGAATCCCCTTGCGCTCCGTGCCGATCTTAAGAATATCGCACAGCGCCTTGGCGGCGGGCTCGGCGATGACAATAATGCCGAGCACGAGCTTTTCCCAAACCTGAAGCTCCGCGCCGGTATCCATACGGCTGAGCGGCTTGCCGGTTTTAAGCGACTGTTTGAGATTCGCCATGCCGTCCCAAAGCGCCAGCGCCACATGGCGAAAATCGCCGACGTAGGATGGCTTACCCCGCACTAGGAACACTTTAGCCGTCGGCGTAAGAGAATACTTGCCATCACTTTTTTCGACAAGGGATAACGCCGGCAAGCTGTCGAGCACGATTCTTGTCGCGCGCGGGTCGGTGCCGGCCTCGCGGGCGATTTCTTCTGAAGTGTGAAACCCCTTTTCAATGAGGGTGAAGAAGTCGTACTCGATGGAGGCATCTAGGATCCGGCTGTTAGAGAAGTCTCCTAAGATGCGCATGAGCGCGCGCGGCGATAACTCTTCTGCTTTGCTCGGCTCAGACATGATTAAGCTTTGTACAATCCTTCTTGCTTAATCGATTGGTACACACCTTCGAAGAACCATGCGAAGTAGGCGGTGCCCATGCGCAGGCAGTACTCCAAGTTAAAACCGGGCCGAGTTTCCGCCTTTCCTTCTTCGAGCATTTTCTTTAACACCATCCAATCGAGGTCCGCGTGGGCCATCACTCCGTCATGCTCCTCAAGATCGGCCTCGGCGTGCACTTTGAAATAAACGATTTTGTCCTCGGGCATTTTGTAGACTTTGCGCAGCGCGCCGCCGAAAAACCGCGCCCAATGGCCAACCGCCTCTTCGACGCAGAACGACGCCCACCACTCGACCATCGTGCCTTCGTAGAGCACGCCGCGGTAGTATTCCAAAAACGCGCGGCACTCGGCGAGCATCTCGTATTCGATCATCTCGTCGTTGGTCAGGCCGAAGTTGCGGCCTTGTTCGAGGACGATTTGAATATGGCCGGGCGGCTTGGGATGGATCATTTCGTCGGCGACATGATTGGCAAAGTGTTTCTGCAGCTCCGGATGGCGCTTAAAAAACGATAAATGCCGTTGGTAGGCGACACCGTGAAAATTATTGATCTCGGCGACGAAGCCGTACCAGTTCTGCCAGAAAATTCTGATCGCTTCCATGGGCAGCGTGCCATTGCCCATGTCGGTGTGAAAACGGCCTTTGAAGAGCCAGCGGTCCGCAATACCGTGAAGATATTCTTTTAAATCCGCAACCACCGCATCGGCTTCCTGCGGCGAAAGCTTTTTTCCAGAAAAATCTTGCCTGCCTAATCCAGCCATAGTCCGCTCCTATTGTTTACTGCGTCGCACGCCCGGGACCCGTCTCGATCATTCTCGTTGAACCTGGAACTTTGACCCTTAAACCGTGTCAATAGAGCGCGCCGGGGTTCAATATATTGTTTGGATCGACCAACTGTTTGATCTCTTTCACCAGATCGTAAAGGCTGCCGAGCCTTTGATAAGGTAGCGGTCCCTTGGTGCTCAGCGTCGGCGCTGTCCAGACCACTCCGTGCTCGTTGCTGAATTGCTGGACCATGCCCATCCATTTGCGCAGCTTGCCCATGTCTTCGTCGTCATAGGGATTATAGAAGACAAAATACTCTTCCTTGATCGCCAGATCGCGCGTCACGTAGCTGTCATGCTGCGGCGAGTGCCCGGCGTCCCAGATACCGCACTCCCGCTTGGCGGCCTCGTCGAGGTCGTACATTTCCTTCAAAAACGCCAGCGGATACATCTTCGAGGTCACTGCGAACATGCCGGTGTGGCGCACCACCACGCCGCACCAGCCGTCGGGTCCCATAATGTGATAGTCGGGCCAGCCATGCCGTCCGAATTCTTGCGCTTTCACGCCCATCGCCTTGTCGGCGATCTCCGGCACATCCATGCCACCCGCCGATTCGTAAATCCTGCGCATGCGCTTCTCTTTGAAGGCGAGTTCTTCGGCGTCCCGCGCCATGAGCACCGTCTTCAAAAAAAACCAGGCGTCCGCCGGAATCTGGCTCTTATCGTAAAGCCCCTCTTCCATCGGCCAGTGGTACTGCCAGCGGTCGGTGAAATGGATGTCGTAGACCACCTCGCCTTTGACCAGCTCGATGAGCGTCTCTTGAACTTGCTGCAATTGGTCGCGCCGGAAGGTGTAGCAGTAGTCATGCAGCCATTCTCTTTTTCCTTGGATGGCCCGCAAGCAGACTTTGCTGATGATCCCCATGGAGCCCGCCGCGAGCGTGAAGAGCCCCAAGAGATCCGGCAGATGAATCCATTTTTGAAAAGGACCGAAGGTTGTTCCCTGGTTGGCCAACGCGCCGAGACGGATCGTTTCGCCGTTGGCGAGGATCACTTCCAGACCGAGCACCATATCGGCGATCCAGCCGTATCGTGTCATGCCGTAGCCGATGCCGCCCTTGTTGATCATCGCGCCGATGACCACGGCGGGACCGTAAGTACCGAAGTTGGGAAGCATGAGCCCATGCTGCCTAAGCGCGTAATGAATGGCGTAGACGCTCGCGCCCCCTTCGGCAATCACATACTGCTGAGCCGGATTCACTTCGAGAATTTTGTCCATGCCAAGCATATCCAATAGAATACCGCCTTTGAGCGGCGAGCTGATGCCCATGCCGACGCCGCCTTTGGCGACAATGGGAAGCTTATGCTCATTGGCGAATCTTAGAATCTCGGCGACCGGATGATTGCCCTGGGCGTCCGACTCAACGCGCACGATGACATCGGGCAACGCCCGATAAGCGCCGTAGGCGAGGGTGTGCTGGTAATTGATCTTGTCGATAGGATTGGTCGAGACCAGGCGGGGACCGACGATCTCTTTGAGCCTATCGACGATCTGATCGAGGTTGAGCATGGGTCGGGGCTTCCAATGCAAAATGCAGAATGCAAATTGAAAAATGCAAAGTTAACGGACGGGTCGTTGCCCAAGTTGGGGAGGGGTGGAAATTTGCATTTTGCACTTTACAATTTTCATTCTGAATTAATTAGAGCTGGAGATGGCTGCCACCGGTAATCAAAATATGGCTCCCCGTCAGCATGCTGGCCTCATCTCCCGCCAAAAACGCAATTGTCCCCGCGACATCTTCCGGGTAAAGATGTTTTTTTAGCGGGCGGGTCTCCTTCACCCGCTCGCGAAACGCCTCCGGCATGATCATGGAGGCGTCCGTCAGAGTAAACGCCGGGGTCACCACGTTGACCGCGATTCCTAACGGTCCGAGCTCGATGGCCATCGTATCGGCCATCGACTCCAGCGCCGACTTCGCCGCGGCATAGGCGCCCATCTTGGGGAGGGGCTGCTGCGCCAGTCGCGTGCTGATCACAATGATGCGGCCGGCTTTTTTTTCCTTCATACCGGGCAAGCAGGCCTGCACGCAATGATGGAACGCCGCGAGCTCATGCTCGACGGCGCGATGAAAATTGTCCCAGGACAACTCATGGAGCTGGCCGACTTCGAACGGAAAGTACGCATTGTTGACGAGCACGTCCACGGCGCCAAGTTTTTCCCGCGCCGCGCGCACCATCGCCTCGACTTGCTCTTTTCGCGTGACGTCCGCCTGAATGACCATGCCGCGCCCGCTGCTGTCTTCGATTTCCCGAAGGACTTTCTCCGCGGCGTCGCGATTGTGGTGGTAATTGATGATAAGCGATGCGCCAGACTGCGCCAGCCGCTTGGCAGCCGCGGCGCCGATGCCGCGGCTCGCCCCGGTGACGAGAACGACCTTACCGTGAAGCGAACGGGCTGTTGCGTGCTCGGCCATCGAACAGCGAGCCTGCTAAATGGCGACGGCGTCTTCCGCCGCGCCTTTTTCGTATTTGGCGGCGTTGTTTTTAAAAGAGAGGAACTTCATCTTGACGTACGGCGAGCCGTAGCCGTTCAGGATGCGGTCGATGCGCCCCGGCTTGCTGTAAAAAGATTGAAAGGCCCAGCCCGTCAGCTCGCCCAACTGCTGGCGCGTAAGATGCTTGGTCGGCATGACGCAATGCTCGAGGTCATAGAGGCTTAAATTGTCGACCTCGATGACATTGTCCTTCACCGCTTTCCTGTAAATTGGCGAGCCGGGAATCGGGTTGAGCAGTTGGATCATCACGATGTCCGGGTCGATCTCGTCCACCGCCTTGGCACGCTGGCGGATCTTGGCTTCGTCATCGTCCCAAAAACCGTTCAAATAAGTTGAGATTGTCGAGATATCGTTTTTGCGCAGGAACTGGATTAATTCTTTCAGTTCCTTAACGCCGACCTTCATCGGCCCTTTGCGCGCTTCGGCGATCTCTTCGTCCGTGCCGCCGTCGATGCCGATCAGCACTTGATACATGCCGACCTTGCGCAGGCGCGGCACCAAGTCGGCGTCGCGGATGAGGTTCTGCGCCCGGCTGAGACAGAACCAGCTCATGTCGAGCCTTTTCTTTTCCAGCTCCTCGACCAGATCGACCATTTTCTGGCGGTCGGAGTTGAAGTCGTCGTCCATGAAAGTCAGTGCTTTGACGCCATATTTCTTGTTCAAAAGCTCCATTTCATCGGCCACCGCCTTGCCCCCTCGGGTGCGGTGCGAAGTAAAGTCCCGCGGATTGCGCTGGTCCACGAGCCACCACTCGTAGCAAAAGTGGCAGGCCCCTTCGCATCCTCTGGAGGTCACGGCTTCGTTGTAGTTGGGAATGACCGAGTAGCCGTAGTACCGCTCCATTGGAAAAAGATCATAGGCCGGCATCGGCAGCTCGTCGAGATTGCCGATCACGGGGCGCGCCGGATTCAGAACGACCTCGTAGCCTTTGCGCCAAGTCAGACCGCGGACCGCGGCAAAGTTCGGCGCCGGCTTGTTAAGCTCATCGAGCAATTCCCAGAGCGTATATTCGTTGTCGCCAAAGACTCCGACGATGGCGAAATCAAGCTGCGGCTGCGCCGCCATGATCTCCCTGGGAACCGCCGTATACATGAGCCCACCGGCGACGGTCACGGTGGTGGGGAGCGCCGTTTTGATCGTTTTCATCGCCGCATGAAAGCGGTTGAGCTGCGCCGCGCCCCCCGCGGCGGGGATCATCGAGCCAAAGAAGACAACGTCGGGCCGGCGGCGCTTGACCTCATCGAGCATTTCATCATCATTAACGCCCAGCGCGCGGCAATCGAGAACGGAAACTTCGGCGGCTTGCTTTTGTCGGATAAACGCGCCAACCTGGGAATGAAGCGAGTTGACGGCCAGGTGCTTATCACCCCAAGGCGCCCAATTGCCCATCGGCGGCGTGATGAAGAGAAGTTTCATGAGGTCCCCTACTTCGACGGTGATGGCTAGGTTGTAAATTAGTTAATACATAAACGATTGTCAAGGTGAAGCCAACGAAAAGCAAGATTACCGGCTGGCAATCGCTGGAACTTTGATCTTGGCAATGGAGTCAAGGAGAATTAACTGTTGACAAGCTGTCAACCTTTTGCTACAGGTTCGCGAAACTGGGCGTCCGAAGGGGTATGTTCGACAAAATCATAGGAGGGTAACCATATGGCCAACCAAGTCGCCGAGGAACAATTATTAGACGTACGCGTAGCCGAGGCATCCGCCGCGTATAAGTTCTATCTTAACCAGGAAAAGAAAATCCTGGGAACCGCTGCGGTCATCATTTTCCTAACCGCATGGGAGTTGACGGGCAACACTTTACAGCTCATCAACCCTATGTTCATGAGCGCGCCGTCGCTGGTATTTAAGGCTGGGTATCAACTGTTCGCCAGCGGGGAAATCTATAACGACTTATATGTCAGCGGTATCGAGTTCTTCTGGGGCTATTTCCTTTCGGTTATTTTCGCTGTTCCCTTCGGCATCATGGTGGGCTGGTACAGGAGGGCGAGCTACGTCTTCGATCCTTTTATCAATGCGATGAACGCTACCCCACGCATCGCCCTCTTGCCTTTGGTGATCATCTGGCTGGGGATCGGCATTCTCTCCAAAGTAGGTATCATCTTCCTTGGCGCGACATTCCCTATCCTTATCAACACCCGAGACGGCGTGAAAACCACCCCTCATAATCTTCTGACCGCGGCGCGGAGTTTTGGCGCCTCAGAATGGCAGATCTTTAAGAGCGTGGTGTTACCTTCGACCCTACCGTTTATCCTCACAGGCCTGCGGCTTGGCGTCGGCCGGGCTCTGATCGGCGTGATGGTCGGAGAGCTCTATGCAGCGACTGCCGGTATCGGGTTTATGATCACGGTGGCAGGGGCGACCTTCCAGACCGACAAGGTATTTGTCGGCGTGCTTGTCTTCGCCATTAGCGGCATGACAGCGATGGAGGTGCTTACCCGGCTTGAGTCCCGTTTCGACACGTGGCGGGTCAAGGTGGGGGCGCAGGCGTAGTTTCTTATCGTTTCTCGTAAGTTAATTTAAAAGGTGGCCGCCCGGAATTGGCGGCCACCTTTTTTTGCCCAGTTTCGGGATTGCAATTCGCGGATTATCGAGTTAGCAAGAACCCGGCCCCAACTTCCCGTCCCCGATTTTCTTAAGCGACTCCCAATTCGATGCCCGAAATCGGTTGTGCTAAACGGGAACCATCGCCGATTTCCTCAATTGCATTCACACCGGTCCTTACAATAAGGTCCCCTTAGACTAACTGGCACTCCCCGAAGGCGACAATTATGCGAGGATTGACTGGTCTCTTATTTCTTATCGTTTTCATTCTGCTGTTGTCATTTCGCCAGGGGCTCGGCCTCTATGTCGACTGGCTGTGGTTTGCCGAAATCGGCTATACACAGGTATTCACCACGAGCCTGAGTTATAAGTTTACGCTGGCCCTCGTATCCGGGCTTTTTGTCGCCGCTCTCATTTATTTGAACGTCAAGATCGCCGCTGCCATGCCAAGCGGCCCTCGCCATTCCACTGCCGACAATGTCATTGAGCTTCCACCAGCGGAACTCGTCGATCCCCTGCTGCGACGATTGCTTCTCCCCGCCGCACTTATCATAGGTTTGATCGTAGCGCCTCAAGCGGCGTCAAACTGGGAACTGTTGCCGCTTTTTTTAAATCCCGTGCCGTTTTCCCTGAATGAACCGCTCTTCGACGTGGATATCGGCTTCTACGTTTTCCGCTTGCCGATGTTGTTAAAGATCTACAACTGGTTGACCTTCGTTTTAACCTTCGCGCTGCTCGCCAGTGTCGCAGTTTACCTTCTTTATCGGGGAATTATCTACGGACCGCGAGGGGTGGTATTTTCCGCGCGCGCGCGTAAGCACCTGCTGGTACTCGCCGCATTGTTCTTGGCCGTGAAAGCCGCCGGTTATTATTTGGAAGTCTTTGAGCTGGTTTAGTCTTCCCGGGGTGCAGCGTTCGGCGGGAGCTATACGGACGTGTACGCCAATTTGCCGGCTTTGCGGCTTCTCTGCTTTCTGGCTTTAGCGGCGGCCGCTAGCTGCCTGATCCAGACCTCTCGGCCGGGGTGGCGCTATCCCGTCGCCGGCGTTGGAGCTTTGGTCGTGGCGCACGTCATCGGTGTCCAGCTTTACCCATACCTCGTGCAGCGTTTTCGTGTGGTGCCGAACGAAGTCGCCGCCGAACGGCCCTTCATCGAGCGCAACATAAAATTCACGCGGCTGGCATACGGCCTGGACAAAATCGAGAGCAAGGAGTTTCCCGCCGAAGAGCAGTTGGCCGCCGCCGATCTCAAGCGCAACGACTCGACCATCAAGAACATCCGGCTGTGGGATCACCGCCCGTTGTTGGCCGCTTCCGCGCAACTACAGGAGATCCGAAATTATTATAAATTCGTCGACGTCGATAACGACCGGTATATCATCGACGGCAACTACCGCCAAATGATGCTCTCCGCCCGCGAACTCTCGCATCAACACCTCCCCAGCCGCATCTGGATCAACGAGCACCTCACCTACACCCACGGCCACGGCCTCGTTTTCGGCCCCGTCAATCAAGTGATCTCGGGGGGACAGCCGGAATTTTTCATCAAAGACATCCCGCCGGTGTCCACGGGCGCGATCAAGATCACCCGTCCTGAGATTTATTTCGGCGAGCTCGCCAATGATTATGTCTTCGTCAAATCCAAGGCGCAAGAATTGGACTATCCCGCTGGCGACCAGAACATCTACACGACCTACGAAGGACGAGGGGGCGTTCCCGTCGGATCGATCTGGCGTAAACTACTGTTCTCCGCTCATCATGCGACGTTGAGAATTTTGTTCTCGCAAGATATTACCGGCGAAAGTCGCATCGTTTACCACCGGAAGATTGATGAGCGGGTCAAGAAAATCGCCCCCTTTGTTACCTTCGACCACGACGCCTACCTGGTTATCGCCCAAGGAGGACGGCTTTTTTGGATCATCGACGGGTATATCAAGTCTGACCGCTTCCCCTATTCAGAGCCGGTCGGTCGGCAGGGAACCAATTACATTCGCAACTCCGTTAAAGCCGTGGTCGATGCTTATAATGGCACCGTAGATTTCTATCTGAGCGACCTCAACGATCCGATCATACAATCCTACGCCAAAACCTTTCCTAATCTGCTCAAGCCCCTGTCCGCCATGCCCGAAGATCTGCGCGAGCATATTCGTTATCCCCAGGATCTGTTTTCCATCCAGGCGCATATGTACGCGACCTATCACATGCAAGATGCCCAGGTTTTCTACAATAAGGAAGACCTTCTCAGCATCCCGCGGCGCACCATCGAAGGCCGAGAACGGGAGATGGAGCCCTATTACACGATCATGCGACTGCCCGGCGAGGCTAAAGAGGAATTCGTTCTTCTGCTGCCTTTTACGCCGAACAAAAGAGACAACATGCGCGCCTGGCTGGCGGCGCGCAGCGATCCGCCGCATTACGGAAAACTCACGGCCTTGGATTTTCCCAAAGCCAAGCTCGTGTACGGGCCGAAACAGGTGGACGCGCGCATCGACCAAGACACTATCATTTCCCAACAGCTGTCCCTTTGAAGCCAGCGGGGGGTCGCAGGTCATTCGCGGCAGCCTGCTGGCGATCCCTATCGAGAAATCGCTCCTTTATGTCCAACCGCTTTACCTGGCTGCGGAGCAAGGCTCGTTGCCGGAGCTCAAACGCGTCATCGTCGCTTTTGGCAACCAGATCGCTATGGAGGAAACCCTGGAGCAATCTTTGCAAAAAAATCTTCGGCGGCAAACCCGCGCGGGAAGCCGCAACGCCGGCCGCCCCGGTTGAAACGGCGAACGAGGGAAGGGATCTAGCCCGCCAAGCGCTCGATCACTTCCAGCGCTCGCAGGAGAGGCTACGGCAGGGCAACTGGAGCGGCTACGGCGAAGAACTGAAAAAACTCGAGACCCTGCTTCGACAGATGCAACCGGGCCGTTGATCCCGTGTATTTCTTGCCCCCGCATCGGCCCGCTCCCTCGTCTTTTCAGCCCTTTGCTGTTATAAGATCGCGATGATCAGTCAACGCCGGAAACTCGCCATCCGTGGAATTATTTTCTTGGCTTTGATGGTTTTGCTTTTCTCTTTCAGCCGTTACATTCCGCAGCCGCTGAGCGCCTTGGCGCCCGCGGGGGAGGATTGGGACGACTTTGAGGGTATCTATTCGAGCAGCGACCAACTGAGCAAGTTCCTACAATCCCTGGGGCCTTATTCGCCAGCCGTCTTCGTGCTATTTCAAGTGCTTCAGGTGGTCGCCGCACCGTTTCCCGGCGAACTAACCGGAGTGGCAGGCGGTTTTGTGTATGGCGAAACGTTGGGTTTCATCCTATCAACCGTAGGGCTCACTATCGGTTCGTGGATCGCCTTCGAGCTGGCGAGCATCCTGGGCCGGCCCTTCGTGGAAAGGTTTATAAGCCTGGACGTGCTCCATAAGTTTGATTTTCTCACGACCAACACCGGAGCGATGATCTGCTTCCTGTTATTTCTGATCCCAGGCTTTCCCAAGGACTACCTCTCATATCTCCTGGGCCTTAGCCGAATGAAACTGAGCACATTTCTGATGCTTTCGATTATCGGACGCATCCCGGGAACCTATCTCCTGACCCTTCAAGGCGCCAAGTTTCGCGATGAGCAATACTATCAGGTCGTGATATTCGCAAGCGCCTCTGCTTTGATCCTGCTGGTCGCCTACCTTTACCGGGAAAAGATCTACCATTGGATCAAACATCGACATGAAGCTTGAATCATCGACGAGGTCGGCGACGCATTGCCTGGAGCGAGGCAGGAGCAGTCCTGTTAACGCCGCCAGTCCGCCGGTTAGAAACTCAGGCTCCGCGTTAAAAAATAAAAAACCGGCGCGATTAAAATCCGGTACCAGCCGAAGAGTGTCAAGCTGCCACGACCTAGAAAGCTGACAAATCCTTTTACGGCCATAAGCGCAACGACAAAGGAAATCACGAACCCGACTCCGAATAGCAGTGAATCGTCGAGAGCGAACGCCTCGCGCATTTGGAACAGTTCATAACCCGTCGCCGCAAACATAATCGGCACCGCGATCAAAAAAGAAAACTCCGCCGCGCTCTTACGGTCCAGACCCAGCAGCATGCCACCCAAAATAGTTGCAGCCGCCCGCGACGTCCCAGGCCAGAGCGACAGGACCTGGAACAGCCCGATACCGAACGCCTGTGATGCAGTGAGCGCCTCCAAGGAGTTCGAGCGCCGCCCCGCCACAAACCGTTCCGCCAAAAGGATCGCCGCGCCGCCAACCAGCAACGCCAAGGTCACGGCTTCAGGCGTGAACAGTCTTTCCTTGATCGCGTGGCGAGCGACGAAGCCCACCGACAGGGCCGGAAGCGTTGCCAGCCCGATCCGCCACAGGCCCGCCCAACCTGCCAGCGTCGAATCGGTACGGAACCTCGACTCAGGGCCGTTGGGAATGAGCCCGAGAAACCTGCGCCAGTAGAGAAAGACCACGGATAGCACCGCGCCCAATTGAATCGCGACCTCGAAGCTCGACGCCTTATCGCCGACAAAACCAAACAGATGCCCGGCGATAATCAGATGTCCCGTCGAGGATACCGGGATGAATTCGGTCAAGCCTTCGATGATCCCCAGCGCGATCGCGATAGCTAACATTTCCAAGAGGCCTCCTTCTGCAATAAAGCGCGGCCGCCCCCGGTCGGGAGCCTACTTTCCCGCCTTCCATTTTTCCTGAGCAAATTTAATGAGCGCCGGAAGCAGCGACAGCACAATTACGATGGCAATAACAACGTGGATGTGTTTCTGAATATTTGGAATCATCGTGCCGAGAAAATAACCCGTCAAAGTGGTTGTCATGACCCAGAAAATCCCGCCAAACACATTATAAGAGATAAACTTTCGATATTGCATCGCGCCGACTCCGGCGACCACCGGCGCGAAGGTTCTTATGATCGGCACGAACCGAGCGATGAAAATCGTAAAACCGCCGTGCCGATCATAAAACTCCTTCGCCGAAATGAGATGCTTACGATTGAAGAACAACGAATTGTCCCTGGTGAAAATTTTAGGCCCGGTGCGCGCCCCGATCCCGTAGCCGACCGTGTCGCCAGCGATGGCCGCTAGACTGAGGGTTGTATTGAGTGTCAGCAAATCGAGATCCCCCCGCGCGGCAAAAATGCCCGCGGTCACCAACAGGGAATCTCCAGGCAGGAAAAACCCTACGAGCAAACCGGTCTCGATAAAAACAATGACGATCAGGACGAGCAGCCCTCCCGTCCGGACCAGCAACTCCACGTCATAAATCCGGTGAAATAGATCCCAAAGTATTTCCATATTGAATTTCCATCCTCGTTTCAGTACATCCTCGTTTGCACCGCGGCCCGCCCCATCTCCAACCGATTTTCCGAATAGATTCCTACAGGCGAGATCACGGCTTTGTCGCCAAGACGTAACCATCCGCCCGCAAAAGTTCTTTGGTGACGACGCCGACCGTGTCATTGAACCGCGAAGCCATCTTTACATTGAGCAATAACCGAATGGGCCTTCGCTCACTATCCCAGGCCTCTTTGAACTCCTCGTAAGTAAAGAACACCTTGCCGTAACCCGGTGCGGGCGCCGGCTGAAATCGCGCCACGTAGGGGCTCCCTAATGATGTCGCCTTCCCTCGTTCCGCCACCACCCACATCGGACGGTCGAGGGCAAGATAATAGAGCAGTCCGGTCATGTAAATGTCATATGCGGCAAACTGGCTCTCGCGGGAGATGGCGGGGCCCAAATTCTTCGCCAGGATGTTTGTGGAGCGGCGAAACGAGCCGGTTTCGACCAACATGGCGAGCAAGAAGAAAAACGTTGTCGTGCTTGCGAACGAACAGTTAAACAGCCCCGGTTGATCGTTCCAGAATCCCTTGGCGTTGGCGGCGATACAAACAACGTGGAAAAGAACCAGCGCGAGCCCACAGCTGGCCAGAAAAAAACCGCCATCGGGAATTTTTTTCTGCAGCTCCGCGGTAAAGAGTGCCGGCCAAAACGCCCGCGAAACAATGCCAAGGATGGCCGCCGCTGTGACTGCCCAAGGTAGATAGAGAAGCCACCTCTTGCCGTTTATCGGGCCGTTTTGGAAGAGCGCCGCGATCATCCGACCCGTCAGGACCGCTAGAGCTGGGAAAATCGGCAATATGTAATGCGGCAGTTGCGAATTCGAAGCCGAGAAAAAGACCATGGGCAACAGAACCCAGAGAACCAAGAATAAATCGCCATCGTCAAGATTTCGCCAGAGACGACGCACGGCAAAAGGCAACAGCGCACTCCAGGGCACAAAACCGAGCGCCAAGACCCCCGAGAAGTAATACCAGTCCTTGGAGCGATTGAACTCGTCGGTAAAGTAGCGGATGAAATGTTCATCCCAAAAGTAATAGCGCAGGTAGCCGGGATTGCGGGCTTCGGCCCAAAGGTACCACGGAACGACCAACGCGAGATAGCTGACCGCACCCGGCAGGAGGTAGAGTCTACGCAAAACGAACCATCGACGCGAAAGTAGGAGATAAAAAAAGCAGACCATGCCGGGAATGATCAAACCCACCAGGCCTTTGATCAGTGTTCCGACGCTCAACGCCGAGTACAAAACCAGACATTGTAACTTGCGGGTCCTGTCGTCCTCCGAATGCGCCGCCGAATAGAAGGCACAAAGCGCCAGCGAGATGAATAGCGTCAGGGACATTTCGATGATCACCAACCGTGCGAGCAGAAAAAATTCGACGCTGGTCGCCAGAATCAGCGCGCTCCACAATGCCACCCACCTTCCCCAACGTCTATCGGCGAAGCGGAAAACCAGCAGCAGACAGCCCAGCGCCGCCAACGCCGACGGCAGTCGCGCAGCCCATTCCGAGACACCCAAGAGCTTGAACGAGACCGCGACGAGCCAGTAGAAGAACATGGGTTTATCCAACACCGGCACGAAATTCTCGTGGGGCGTTACCCAATCGTTGAGCAAGAGAATCTCGCGAGCTTTTTCGGCGTTTCGCGTTTCATCGGGCTCGAATAGAGCCGCTCCACCGAGGTTGGCGAAAAAAAGCACGAGGCATATTAGGCCAAGAGCCAAGGCACTGCGGCGGTCCGATCGCGAGGAAGACAAAGAGGCCGGTGACAGGGTGGTCAGGTGCTCGATAGGGTAACTCCAGGGAATTTCTGGAAAACGATTCTTGCCAACAGGATTACCTGAGCCCGGTTTATTTGCAAGACCATTCAGGCACGTGATACGCGCAGCGGGGAACATCCCGGCGAAAAGGATTGTCTATCCCCGTTCTCCGGCCGGGCCGAACTCGCTTTACCCAGCAATGCGTTGACATAGATTACCCCCAGGCGTAGCGTGCTCGCGTGTGGTATGTTGTTCTCGCCATGGCGAAGGTTGCGAGGCCAGCGATGACGCATCGTGTCAAAAAGAGCCGTTTCCTGCTTTCAATTCTCTTGCCGTTCACGTTGCTTCCTTTTTATTTAGCCGATAGCCAGCAACCGGTGGCCAGTTTTTACTATGACGAACGCGGCAACGTCGTGCGCCAGGAGCGCGACACCAACGGCGACGGCAAAATGGACCGTTGGAGCTATTATGACCCACAAGGCCAGATCGAGCGTGTCGAGCAAGATAGTAATTTTGACGGCAAGCCCGATTTATTTGCCTACTATGAAGCCGGCAAGCTGGTTCGGCAAGAGATCGCCAGCAGGAATGACGGGCTGATCGACACCTGGCTTTTCTTCGACCCGCGGGGAGAGATCGAGCGCAAGGGTCAAGACCCAAACCGCTCGGGCAAACCAACGGTTTGGCTCCACTATCAAAACGGCCAGGTTGTCCGCAGCGAAGAAGATACCAAGCTCGCCGGAAAAACGGACCGCACCGTTTACCTTCGCGATGGCAAAATAAGCCGCGTCGAGGAAGACACCAACGGCGACGCCAAGCCCGACAGTTTCGCCTACTATGAAAACGGCCAGCTCGTCAGAAAAGAGCTCGACCGCAAATTCTCGGGCAAGATTGATCTTTGGGGTTACTACCAGGATGGAAAACTCGTCAAACAGGAAGAGGATATTCACGGCAACGGAAAGAAAGGCAGAGTGGTTTACTTTCAGGGGGCGGACGTGGTTCGCCGCGAAGAGGATAGCGCCGGGCGTGGCCGGACGGACATGATCGAGGTTTTTTCCCAAGGAAAGATCGTTAAGCGCATTCGAGACACCAAGGGTACCGGCAAATGGGATACGGTCTTTTACTTTAATGACAACGAACTTGTTCGCGAAGAGCGCGACACCGACGCCAACGGTATCTTCGACTTACGAATAATCTACGAAAAGGGCCAGATCGTCCGCCAAGAGGCGGACACCAATGGCGATCGAATGGTCGACGTTTGGGTCAACTTCCAGAATGGCGAGCAGATTGAACAGTTGGAAGACCAGGCTTTTCGCGGTAAGATTACCGCTCGCTATGTTTTCAAAAGCGGCCAAGTCACAGGCCAGGAACAGATTGCGGACAGAGAACCACCGACCGCTGCCCCTCCCTTTGGCTCAGTTGACCAGGAGCTGCGAAATATGACGAGTTTTACGCCTTCATCGGCTGGTGACACTAGGGTTCTCGCGGGGCAGTCGGGGTTGCCGTTGGCAGTGGAAATAAAGTAGACTTTGCCTTGGGTCCGATATGATTAATCGCCCGGGATTCATTCTTATCGTTTTGCTGGTGGCACAGGCCGGGTGCGACCCTGTGCCGGTTCAGTATCCGCCAGGCTCAATCCCTTATCCTAACGCAAATAATCCTGCAGCGGCGCCGGCACAGCCCCAGTTTCAAATTTCAGGTTGCCAGCGCGGTCAGCACGCGTGGGGTTCGATGATGGAGGGGTTTGCCATGGGGGGCTCGATTGGGGGTCCCTATGGCGCGGGCGCCGGATTGATAGTCGGATTAATTAAGCACGCGGTTACGTTCGAATCCGAATGCGCCCAGCTCCACGCCAAGATCGGGTCGGAGCAACTGAAAGACCAACAGCTCGAAGCCGCCATAGAACAAGAATTGGAACGACAGCGCGCGCTGGAAACCCAGATCGCCGGGTCATCGGCAACGGGCCCTCAGCCGACTGCGGTTCCAACGCGTGCCGCAACTCAGCCCCAGGCTCCGCCGTTGAAACCCAGCCCGCAGTCCAAACCTGCGCCAGACAGAACCGTGCTCGCCTCCCTCGGGAAACCGAGCGCTCCCGCTGCTCCGGCCTCGCCTTTCAAGAACGTGGACGTGAGAGATACCAACGGTGACGGTGTGCCGGATCTTTGGATTTATTACGACCCCAAGAAACCTGGGGAAATCATTCGCCAGGAAGAAGCGACGAAAGGGGATGGCCGAGTCGATACCTGGAGCTATTTCAAAGACGGAAAGCTGATTCGCCGGGACGTCGACAGCAAGCATCAAGGACGGCCGGATACCGTCTTTTATTATGACGGCGACAAGTTAGCCCGAGAAGAACACGACGAAACCGGCCAAGGACGTATTACCTTCCGCGCCATCTACGAGGGCGGGCGGCTCGCGAAGGTCGAGAAAGACCTCAATGGCCAAGGCAGGCCCGACCTTTGGGTCTATTACGACACGGCGAAACAGAGCGAAACGGTCATCAAAGAAGAACGCGACCTCAACGGCGACGGCCTGGTCGATCTATGGACCTATTACGAGAACGGTCGGCTGGTGCGCCGCGATGTCAGCGCGGTCGGACTCGATCTCCTTTCCAAATCGGAGCAGATTCCCGTTTCGACCACTGAGCTAAGATAAGTTCCGCCAGCCGCTGGTTGATATGACTCAGGATAGACTAAGTGACCTGGGAGATTTGGGGCTGCTTTCCCTGTTTCGCAGCCCATTCCTTTTCCCATCCCTGCTTTTTCACGCGTTGCTATTCTTGCTCGCCGGGCGGGCAACGACGTTCTCGATTACCAAGCCGGATACCACGCCGATTTCAGTTCAACTCATGGAGGTGAGGGACGGCGGCTCAGACAACAAAAGTATTGGTCCGGGCCGCGGTCCCGGTGGACCGAAGTCTCAACCAAAACTAGGCACGCCGACCCCGCCGGTGCAACAAACCGGGAAGCTGGAGAGCGGCGCCGTCGAAAGCGTGACGCCAAGTCAAAATAATGTTGAAACCGCGCCGCCGCCCAAGCCTGTCGTCCTTCCCGCGCCGCGGGTCTTAGCCGCCGACGCCCGCCAAGCTGCCGTCAACGCCAAGGAGACCTCGCCGGACTCCTTGGTTCGGCTGCCCACCAGAGAAGCGCCAACCCAGCTCCCGGGCAGTACGACCGCTGATAATGAAATGAGCCAAAAAAGCCTTGCCGCGCTCAAGGGCGTTGGCGACGCGCCGGGAATCAAGGCGCTAAAAGAAGGCGCACAAATACCCGGCGCGCTCAAAGGCACGGGAAGCGGTATCGGACCCTACGGTGTGCCGGGAGGCAGTAAGACCGGTACCGGTTTGGCCGGCGGCGGCACAGGGACCGGGACCGGTGGAGGAAGCACCACAGGCTTAAAGGGCATCTCGAATGCCGACTACAACCAATACCTGAACCGATTGAGGAAACGCGTCGAATCGAGATGGACATATCCTGAAAACGTGACGGGTGTCCAAACGGTTGCGATCCGATTCGCTCTTGACCGGGCCGGTAAACTCGTCCATGCAGACGTGCTCGAGTCCTCCGATCCCCGTTTGAACGCGAGCGCGGTAGACGCGATGAAACGAGCCTCTCCCTTCGAACCGATACCCGAAAGTTTGAAAGACATGGCCAATGAGCCCTTGCTTATTAAATTCACGGTAACCATCCGCGTCCGCAGTTAATTTCTGTTCATTTCGTATTTCTACGATTAGTCCGTTTCATTGAATAATTTTCAAATTTAGGTCATCTTCATCACAACCTCTGGAAGGACGTGACCATGGAGCAGCAGGGCCTGGACCTAATCGACATCATTCATAAGGGCGCCATCGCCACTTATCCGTTGATCTTGTTGTCCATCGTCAGCGTCGCCGTGGTCTTTGAGCGCCTTTGGTCTCTGCGCAGCATCTCCTCCGTCACGTTAAGAATCACAGAATCGATCTTGGATCCGATCAAGAAAGGCCAACGCGACCTCGCCATCGCCATCTGCAAGCAGAACTCCCACTCGCCGGCGGGTAGGATATTTTTGAATATACTCGACCGCGAAGCCGGCCAGCGGCTCGAGGTGACCAACAATTTCGCTGCCGAGGCGATGTTTGAAGAGACCCAGAAGTTGAAAAAGCACCTGTGGATCCTCGGCACCGTCGCCAGCAGCGCGCCGTTCATCGGACTACTCGGCACCGTGGTGGGCATCATCAAATCCTTCGAAAGCATGGCGATCGCCGGCACCGGCGGCTTCGCCGTCGTGGCAGCAGGCATATCCGAAGCGTTGGTGGCCACGGCGCTTGGTTTGGCGGTGGCGATCATCGCCGTAATATTTTATAATTATTTTCAGACGCGGATAGCGACCCTGAACGGTCTGTTTCGCATTGAGGCCGCCAAGATCCTTCAGCACATCAGCGGGTGAGGTGTTTGACCATGGCAATGACTCCGCTCGGCGGCAACGGCGAGAACTCCGACATCATGGCGGAGATCAACATCACGCCGCTCACCGACATATTTCTAGTCCTGCTGATCATTTTTATGATCACCAGCTCGGCGATGATCGAATCGGGCGGCAAGGTGAACCTGCCGAAAGCCGTCGCCACGCAATCCGAGAGCCGGGGAACGACGGTGACGCTCTCACCGAAACGAGATATCTACGTCAATCAGAAAAAAGTCAGCGAGGAAGGTTTGGAAGCGGCTCTCAAGGACGCGCTCAACTCGAATGCGAATAAGATCGTCATACTGCGCGGCGACAAGGACGTGCTGCTCGGAGATACCGTGAAGGTAATGTCGATCATCAAGCGCGCCGGCGCCTCGGAAATTGCCATCGCCGCCGAGGCTGAAAGAGTCAAACGGTAGATTTACGTTGCGCACTCGGCTCAGCCAAGCGATTTGGGGCTGATCCGCCCTCCGGCGGAGTCTTGGCACACCGCCCACCTCTTTTCTCCCCGGCGACGCGGGGGAGGATGTAAGGAAGGGGCTTGAACGATTTGAACGGCTGGAACGGTTTGAACTTTAGACCTTAAGACGCCACGGGACATTTATCGCGGCGGACCTTCAGCCGGCAGCGGGAGTTGGGAGGGACGCCTGAGGCTATCCTCTCTGCTCCGTTCCACGTCCCGTTGAATTTCCGCCTGGCTTCTCCCCAGCCGTTCGACCTCGAGTTTGAGTTTTTTCTCCCGCTCCAGGAAAACTTCCAGATCGAGGGATTTTTGCGTGCCGGCCTGATAGTAAATCGTGATCGAATCGCGTCCCGTGGTGCCGTCGCTGGCGCGCGCGAAGACATCGATCTGGTTACGCCCTTCAACGACCGGCACCGCGGACGAAAAAAAACCGTCCGCGGCTAATCGAAGGTTGGTCGCTTTCTGGCCAATGGTTTGATTGACGATTTGAACGTAATCGACGCCGACCACCGAGATATTCTCGACCACCGCCAAAACATCCGCCGGCCGCATCACCGGTGTGTAGGTTCCGCCGCTTTCCTTGGCGATGCCGACGGCGGCCAGCGGGTATGTTAGAGCTTCTTCGCCGAGGGCGAAGACATGGACTTTGACGCCGGCCTTACCGGCCAACCGGGCAGCGTTGATTGCCAGGTTAGCGTCCTCGGGGGTCACCCTTTTACCACCGCCGATGGGTAAGGTTGGAAAGCCATCGGTCAAAAGAAACTCGACCTTGACCGCGTCGGTTCTTTTTTCACTCATGCCGAAGCCCATCAGCTCCGTGATGCCGGTGCGGATCCCTTCGACCATATTGGTCCCGCCATACGGACCGGCCCGCAGGATATCGTCCAGTCCCCGCCGCACCTGATCGAAGTCCTGAGTCAGCGGCTGCAGTAATTTTGCGCCCTCGCTAAACGTTATCACGCCGACCCGGGTGGCTTGCGCGTTGAGCTGAAGCAGCAGCCGGCGCGCAGCCGCGACCTCGGCGGCCAAGATCGAATTGCGTAAATTTCTCATGGGCGGCGATCCTAGACTCAATCCCCCGATGCTGATCTGCGGTCTGGGAAACCCCGAAGAACCGGCGCCGTCCGGGATTTGCCCGGCATCGCCGAGATCAACCCCGGCGTACTGGATCGTGCTGCCGGAAATATCGATGACCAGCATGATGTCGACGTTGGAAGAACGAGCGGCTTGGCTCGCGACTTTACCGCTGACCAAGATCGCGCTCTGATCCTGGGTGATACGATCATCGGTCTTCGGAGAGAGAATCTGAATCTTAGGCTCGGCTGGCCGGACCGGCGTTGGCCCCAAGATCACGAGGAAGAAAACCAGCCACAGCTTGACGAACCGAAATAACGATGGGTTCATGGTGGCACCTCAGAGCCATTAACGCTAACATGATCGAGAAGGGGTGTAAACGGGCGCTTGCCCCGCAGGGACCCAGTGCGATTTCTGCTCAAGGCCATAGTGTGTTATAACTTCGGATATGCGAACGCGAGAGATCCTCTCGATAGCCATCGTATCGATTTTCGCTTCCGCGCTGACGGCTTTCGCCGATTTTACTTTGGTGCTGAAAAACGGTCGGCGAATCACCGCGCAGAGCTACCGCGAAGAAGGTTCGACGATAAAAATTCACGGTCTGGGCGGCGAGTTAGGCATCCCCAAGGATCAGATTCAAACCATTTTGAAGGCGGACCAAAGCGAACCACGGGGCCTCAGTATTTCTGACTTGGAGGCTTCCGCGCCCCCACGTTCAGCTCCCGCACAAAAACCACCCCCGACGCTGGCGCGGGACGCAGCGCAACCGTCAAGTCCAGGAGAAATAAGGCCAGCCGTCAATGACGAGGAAAGGAAGGAATATCAAAAGAGACTCGCGGAGGTTACGCAGAAACTGGAAACCGCAAAGCGGGAGTATCTCAACGCCACACAAGGCGGCGGAACTTCGTCGAACGTAAGCAAGGAAGGATTTGGCGGTTGGGTCGCCGATCTCGGCTCGAGAATACGGGATTCCCAAAACGTGCCTGGAGGGGGAGGGCCCGCATCGACTCCGCCCATGCAAGGGTACGAGGCTCCGGTTTATACACCCAAGCAAAAAGAACTCAGTGACCTCCGTAGCAAGATCGATTTGCTACAAAGAGAGCGGGACAGTCTAATTCAAGAAATGAAGAGCAAGAATATCCCGACGACAGCCCCTTAAGCACCCCCCTTGGGTCACGTTATAATTGTTCCGCCGCCGCCCTGAGGCCCAAGAGATAGCTCTGCACACCGAATCCCGTGATCTGGCCCACCGCCGCTCCGGCGATATAGGAGTGCTTGCGAAACTCTTCGCGCTTGTAGATGTTCGAGATATGCACTTCGACTGTGGGAAGGCCCGCCGCCGTGATGGCATCTCTCAGCGCCACACTGGAGTGCGTATAAGCCGCCGGGTTGATGACAATGGCGCTATAGCGCCTCGGTGCTGCTTGAATCCAGGTGACCAACTCCCCTTCGCTGTTCGATTGACGGCAGTCGACCTGCACGCCGAGTTCCTGAGCCAAGGCTTGGACCTTTTTGTTGATTTGCTCCAAGGTGAGCCGGCCGTAAATATCCGGCTGCCGTTTGCCGAGCAGGTTTAGATTCGGTCCGTTGAGCACGAGAATTTTCTTCTTTGCCATGACTGATTCCTACCGATCGCCCAATATGCAACTCTGCGCTACGCCCCGAGGGCACCAAGAATCTCTCCCGGTGCAAGCCGATGAAAGCGGGTCTTGCCGATACCCGCGCATATGACGAATTTGATCTTTCCGCCCCCCGATTTCTTGTCCACTGCCATGCTTTGAATCAGGTCCTGCATCCGCACATCCGACGGGATATCCACCGGCAGGCACGCTTTCTCCACGAGCTTGCGGACGCGAGCGAAATCTTTTTCGTCGCAAAAACCTTGCTGCATCGAGATCGCCGCGGCTTTTACCATCCCGACACCCACCGCTTCGCCATGGAGGAAGCGGGTATAACCGGTGACCGCTTCCAAGGCATGGCCGACGGTATGACCGAAGTTGAGCACAGCCCGGTAGTCGTCCTCGCGCTCGTCTTTTTCGACCACCCTGGCCTTGATCGCGCAGGAGGTCGCGACGATTCGAGCCAATAGTTCGCGGTCCAGGCCGATGATTTTTTGCATTTCTTTTTCCAGCAGACCGAACAGCGCCGGATCGTCGATGATCCCATACTTGATCACTTCGGCCAGACCGGCAACCAGTTCCCGGCGCGGCAGAGTCCTGAGCACGGACACGTCGATCAGCACCAACTTGGGCTGGTAAAAGGCGCCTATCAAATTCTTGCCATCGTGATGATTGACCCCGGTTTTACCACCGACGCTTGAGTCCACCTGGGCGAGCAAGGTCGTCGGCACCTGAACATAGGGAATGCCGCGCAGATAGGTCGCCGCGGCAAAGCCCGCCAGATCACCGACCACTCCGCCGCCGAGCGCCAGAATGGTGGACTTTCGCTCGAAGCGATCGCCGACGAGCCGATCATAAATCACCGACAGCGATTTGAGATCCTTGTGCTCTTCCCCCTCCGCCAGCAAGACCGGCGTCACTTCAAAACCCGAGCGGATCAACACTTCGTGGAGCGGATCGAGATAGAGTTGCGCGACCGTGGGGTTGGTAACCACCGCCACTTTGCCCCGCAAACCGGCCTGCTGGAGGAACTCTCCGGCGAGCGAGAGAATCCCCTCGCCGATGTGAATCGAGTAGGAACGCTCGCCAAGATCGACTCTCAACGTCTCCATGATCTCACTACCCCACGTTGGCCAGCCGAACGATCTTCTCGACAATTTCCCCGATGGTCAAGTCGCTGGTGTCGATGGCCGCATGGGCCTGGACATAGTTTTTCTCGCGCTGCTTTAATAGTTCTTCGATGCGCTCTCGGCGATCGCCGCCCTTTAACAGCGGGCGCTTGGCGCCGGGACCGGCCCGTTTAAGCAGCACCTCGGGCGACGCCGTGAGGCAAACGAGCAAGCTCTTCTCGCGCAGTAGTTTAACATTGTCCTCGTCCATGACCACGCCGCCGCCGGTGGCGATGATCTGGTTCTCTTGTTCAAGCACCTGTGCGAGCTTTTGCTTTTCCAGCCGGCGAAAATAGGCTTCTCCCTTGCGGCTGAAGATATCTTTTACTTTCATTTGGTCGGATTTTTCGATCACCCGATCCAGGTCAACGAAGCGCCGCTTGAGTCTTTTCGCCAGCGCCCGTCCCACGGCGCTTTTGCCGACGGCCATGAAGCCGGTAAGCGCGATATTTCCCTTTGGAATATGTGGCAACGCGTTAATAATTCTTGATCTGCTCTAGGTAACTCTCGTAGTTACGGGTGATCTCGCGCAGGGAATCGCCGCCGAATTTCTCGAGAAAGGCATTGGCAAGCTCAAAGGCAACCACGGATTCCCCGACGACAGCCGCCGCTGGCGCGGCGCAGACATCCGAGCGTTCGACGGAGGCATCGGTCGCCTGCTTGGTGCGCAGATCGACGGATTGAAGCGGGCTCATCAGAGTCGAAATCGGCTTCATGGCGACCCGAACGACCAATGGAGCGCCGTTGGTCATGCCGCCCTCGGTGCCGCCGGAATTGTTGCTGCCGCGATAAAACCCCGTCGGCACGATTCGCGGAGTTTCGTCGGTAACCATCTTGCTCGGATCGAAAAAGATTTCGTCGTGGACCTGCGAGCCACGCCGCCGCGCCATTTCAAAGCCGAGGCCGATCTCCACGCCTTTGATCGCCTGAATGCTCATCAAAGCCTGCGCCAAACGACCGTCGAGCTTGCGGTCCCATTGCGTATGCGTGCCCAGCCCAGGAGGCAATCCCAAGGCCACCACCTCGAAGATCCCGCCCAGCGTGTTGCCCTCTTTCTTGCATTCCTCGATCAACGCGATCATCTTTTCTTCCGCCTCGGGATCGGCGGCGCGCACGGGCGAATCCTCGGCGCGGGCGTAGGTTTCCTCGTAGGAAAGACCTTCCAAATTGGCCGCGACATTGCCGATGGAGCGAATATAACCCATGACCCGGATGCCGAATGGCGCCAGCAGTTGCTTGGCAAAAGAACCCACCGCGGTGCGCGACACCGTGTCGCGCGCGCTGGCCCGCTCTAAAATATCCCGAATATCCGAGCGGCCGTATTTGAGCACGCCGGTCAAATCCGCGTGGCCGGGACGGGGCTTGGTGACCGCAATCTTTTCGTCGCGGTCTGCCGGCGAGGCTGACATTTTTTTCGTCCAGTTCTTCCAATCACGGTTTTCGATGCCGAGCGCCACCGGCGAGCCGAGCGTCTCGCCCCAGCGGATGCCAGAGCGGATGTTAACCTCGTCTTTTTCAATCAGCATGCGGCCGCCGCGGCCGTAACCCTGCTGTCGGCGCCACAGGTCGTGGTTGATCTTGGCAACGTCGATGGCAAGACCCGCGGGCACTCCGTCGATGATCATCGTCAGACAGGGACCGTGAGATTCTCCCGCGGTGAAATAACGAAGCATGGGCGGAATTCTACTCTTTTCCAACGGTGTCGGCTAGGGGGGTAGACGCGGTATGCTTGATTTAGCCCCACTCGATACTATAAAATTTGACTGAATCTGGCGTAGGGTTCCTTGTTGTTTGGTGCGCTGAAAGGAGGAGTGGAGATGGACCTGCCGAAATGCCAAAAGTGCAACAATGGGGTGCTTATCCCTCTATCGGACTACGGGCAGGATGGGGCTTCCGTTACGTTCAAAGCCTGGGCCTGTACAAATCCGGACTGCGGCTTTTCACTCCGGGTAGATAAAGGCGAAGTCACTTACGGCAAGAGAATCGAGCCCAAGCACTAGTTCTTGACGTGCTCGTCACAGGACACTCGCTGAACTCTTCTCGGAGTGTGTGAAAAAATTCGTTCATGGTTCGACACTCTCACCACGAACGCGATAGCATCGATGGCAGTTCAGGTTCTTACCCGTTCGTTCCTTCGATAAACTCAGGACGGGCTCTGATCTCGTCGAAGGGCGATTGGCTATTTTTTCACACACTCTCAGTCCCGCGGGCAAGCCGGTGAAGTTCAGGGCGCCGAAGTTCAACACTCCAGCGCTTCATCATTCTCTAATACAACAGCTCTAACTCGGCATGCTGCGGTTAAAGCTTTGAATCGCCCGCCCGAACAGCTCGCAGCCTTTTTTCAACGCCTCCAGGCATTTTTGCTGCGTCGCGCCATCCTGAGCGTAGCGACTGAGAATTTCCGGCGCGATCCACTCATGCCCGGCCTCGTCGGCCAGCAGTGTGTCGCGGTAAATCGACGCAGTTTTGGGATCGATGGGAGCAACCCGTTCGATGAAAGACTTGGAGGTTCTGGGAAAGAACTCCTCATGTCCGAATTGCACGCTGGCGATCAACTCGCAGAGCGAAGTCAACGACGCGTGAAAATCCCACAGCTCTTTTAATTCCGGCAGCGGCTTATTCCACAGAACGTCGGGATCGCCGTTTAGTTCCTTGATTCTTTGGCGCAGAATCGAGGTGTGTTTGAGCTCGTTGACGACATACTCCGACATCGGCTGTTGCAGATCCAGATCGGGGATTTGACCGACCCATCGTGCGGTAACCTCCGCCGCCTTTCGCTCCATCACCACGCCGAACTGGAGCCGGCGCAACACGATCGCCGGGCTAAGCGGCTTCTCGGCTCCATAGCTCTTTCTTTCAGCGTTCAGCTTTTCCCAATACGCCTCACGGCACTCGGCCAATCGATTGAGGAACTCCTCCGCCTTCAGAGCTTCCATAATTAACCTCCCACGAATAGCTACAGGGTAATTGACTTGGGAAATCTTTTAGGTTTTAACAATACAGGATTTTTCTTTTTCATAAAACCGGGTCGACTGATTGTCGTCGGCTCGAAAATATCTTCCCATGAATAGTGTCGAGGCTAAAGCTTACGTCGACAATCTCTATGCGGATCTCTACGCCCACTGGGAGCGCAAGATCAATCAAGGCCAGTTCATGAGCCAGTTGCGGGATGGAAGTCTCCCCTTAGCGAGCGCGCGCAGCTTTTTTAAAGACTGGGGGCTTTTCTCCATCGAAGTCGTCGCGCTCAACGCCGTTTCCTATTACGTGCACCTGCCGTTTTTCGTCAGCAACTTTGACCTGCTGCCAGCCTTCTCGGACAAGATCGCCGAGGAACTCATCTCGCCCAAACCTCCCGGTCATATTCTGATCCTGATGGAGACCGCCAAGGCGCTAGGCCTTTCGAAAGAAGCATTGTTCGAACAGCCGGCATCCGCGCCGGGGCGGGCGATCAGCGATTACTGCCGGCGGATTTTTCAGGACGGGTCGATCATCGAGCTCTGGGGCCTGCATGTCTACGAGGAGAGCCTCGGCTACTGGGCGAAACAATGGGGCGACGCACTGGTCGCGCACTACGGCCTGCGCAAGCAAGAGGCGGTCTATTTTACCGCCCACGCCGAAGCGGATCTGGTGCAGCATGATCACCGCATGGGGCATGGGCCACTCAATCGCATGATCCTGCAGCGCATCCTGGAACAGGGACTGACGGCGCGCAAGCTCGGATATGACCCAAAGTACTGCGCCCTGACAATGGTCGATCTGCACGCGTTGATGGAAAGCCACGCGCTAGAAAACCCCTATCCTTCCTAAACCGAATGATTCATAATCCGAGGAAACGCGATGATAGCCGGTAATTTGAGGCGGCGAGTCGAATCTCGGCACGCACAATCAGACTGAGTCTTACGATCCCGCGAAGGACAGTTGGCGAAACTGGGCGCCCATGCCCACCGCGCGGCATGGTCTCGGCGCGGCGATCGTCAGTAGCTCGATATATGTCATCTCGGGCGGCGCCAAGCCAGGCGCGACGTTTTCGTCTGTCAACGAAGTATTCACACCGATAAAGTAGGGAGCAAAAACATGGTGCCGAAAAATTTTCGTACTGCCTACCAGTGGAACTATCGCCCGCAATCTCCGCGTCGTCCCGCATGGTTCACCGAGTGGCCGGGAGGGAACCGGATCGCCGTGACGATCAACGTGATGCATGAATGGGAGTCGCGCCCCCGCGCAGGTACCGCCAGAAAAGGCCCCATGACCACCGGCAGCTCGGTTCTTGACTTTCTCGGCCTCGCCGCGCGCGAATATGGCGCCAACTTCGGGTTTGCGCGGCTGCTCGACGTTTTCGACCGCTGCGGCGTCAAGGCAACGATGTTCGCCAGCGGTCTGATGGCGGAACTTTTTCCGGAGTCGCTCAGAGAAGCCCGGCTCCGAGGACATGAGGTGGCCAGCCATCACTGGGACCAGACCAAGCACCCCTACGAGTATCAAAACGAAGATGAAGAGCGGGAGGACATGGTTAAGACGGTGGCGGCCATTGAACTCGCCACGGGAGAGCGCCCGCTCGGCTACATGTCTCCCGGACCGCGCCCCAGTCCCTTCACGTTAGCAATATCCGCGGCGCTCGGCTTCAAATGGAACGGCGACTACTGCGACTCGGATACCCCCTATATTATCGACGTCAACGGCAAGCGATTAGTCTCCGTCGGTTACGTGCGGCCTGCCCATTCGGACAACGACATCATGCCGCTCGGACTGGCCGGCGCCCTGCAGCACTTAAAGGACGACTTCGACGCCCATTACGAGGAAGCCGCGCGCCACCCGATGAAGTTTTGCCTGGCGGTGCATAATTTTACCGGCGGTAGACCGGGAATGGCGAAGGTCGTGGAAAATTTTCTCCATTACGTGAAAGGCCATCCCGGCGTCTGGTTTTGCCGCTGCATCGACATGGCCGAATTCTGGGCGGAACAGGAGAAAATCTAAAGGTCGTGGCGCTGGTCGGCGTTCGGCAAACCCCGATTATTCGACCGCCTGCGCAAAGAATCGCAGAACGCGCGACGGGAGCCAGCTTAGATCACCGGGAAATTTTCCCGAAACAAATCCGACATGGCCGCCAGTCTGTGAAAATTCCAGGGCGACGCAGTCGGATACTTCCGCGGCAGTCGGCAACGCGTCGCCCGGAAAGAAGGGGTCGTTGCGCGCGCCGATCATCAGCGTCGGAACCCGAATCCGCCGAAGCCAGGGCTTGCTGCTGGAGTGCTGCCAATAATCAAGGGCGTCTTTGAATCCGTGAAACGGCGCGGTGTAAAGATCGTCGATTTCCTGAAACCTCGAGATGGCGCGTAGAGCGCGCCCATCGATGGGAAGACCATGGGCCGAGATCTTGGCCAGCACTTTCGGTTTCATCGACCTGAGAAATTGGCTCGTATAGATCAACTTGCTCCAGCCGTAGTCGAGCCGTTGCGCCTCGATCGTGAGATCCACCGGAACTGAGATCGCCGCGGCGCGGTCGACGACGCCCAATGCGTTTTCTCCTTGCTCACCCAACCACTTAAGCAGCATGTTCCCGCCGATCGAAACTCCGACCGGGTACAGGCGGAGATTCGGCTGCCGTTCTCTGAATCTACGCAGAATCCAGTCGATCTCCGATGAGTCGCCGGAATGATACGCCCGCGCCAAGCGATTCACTTCGCCGCTGCAGCCGCGAAAATGAACCACGACGCCGCGGATCCCACGGCGCTTGAGGTCGTTCATCACGCAAATCGCATAGTGGCCGCGCGACGAGCCTTCCAAGCCATGGAAGAGCATGACCAGGGTGGAACTTTCGGGCGATGAGTGAAGCCCCACGGGCAAGTCCGTGGCACCTTCCATTAGGCCCGTGGGGCGGAATCCTGAGCGGGAGCCCCCGGCGAACGCCGGGGCGGAAGCCGAAGGGTCGAGCCAATCAAGGTCGATGAAGTCGCCGTCCGGAGTTTCCCAACGCTCGCGCCGATAAGTGAAATTCATCGTTTGCCTGAGGGCATAGGCATAGATGGTTTGCAGATGGCCGCCCGGCAGCCAGCCCGGCGCCGTGTAATGGGAAAGAGCCGTGGACCCTGATCGATCTTTCATGAGCGTTTGACTGTGTGAAAACTCCGCTCATGGTTCAACGGGCTCACCACGAGCAGAGGAGTTTCGTTGCAATTCAATCTCTTATCCGTTCCTCCTGCAGCTTGTCGAAGGACGTACCGCAAGTTTTGACACAGCCTAGCATGGGGGGCGACATAGTCGGCTACTAGCGCGAGCCATTTATTCTTTCAACTCGTCGGGGGCGACGAAGCCGTGCCGCAGGGTGTTTTCGGAAATCGTCCGCGGCTCGAGGAATTGGAGAAGGTAATCCGGCCCGCCGGCCTTGGAGCCGATGCCGGAGAGCTTTAAGCCGCCGAACGGTTGGCGCTCGACGATGGCGCCGGTGATGCCGCGGTTGATGTAGAGATTGCCCACGCGGAATTCCTTGCGCGCCTGCTCGATGTGCGCCGGCGAGCGGGAGAAGACGCCGCCGGTTAAGCCAAACGAGGAGCGATTCGCGATCTCCAGCGCATGTTCAAAGTCGCGTGTCTTGATCACCGAAAGCACCGGACCGAAGATCTCTTCGTTTGCCAGACGGTGATGCGGCTCGATGTCCGTGAAAATTGCCGGCCCGACGAAAAAGCCTTCGCCGGCCGCCTCTCTCTCAAGCGCACATTGGCCTTCGCGCTTGCCTAAATCGATATACTCCCTGACTTTGGCGCGCGCCGCGCCATCGATAACCGGGCCGATGAAGTTGCGCGGATCTTCGGGCGGGCCGATCTTTAGGCTGCGCGCCGCTTCCACCAGGCGGCCCAATAGTAGATCGTGAACTTCCCGGATCAGAATAATGCGCGATGCCGCCGAGCACTTCTGGCCTTGATAACCGAAGGCGGATTCAACGATCGCCGTCACCGCTTCGTCAAGATCGGCGTCTTCGTCGACGACGATGGCGTTTTTGCCGCCCATCTCGCAGACCACCCGTTTGACATGCTCCTGGCCGGGCCGGTGATCGTAGGCCGCGCGCAGGATTTCCAAGCCGACTTCGCGCGAGCCGGTGAAGGCGACCAGATGAACCCGCGGATCGCGCACGAGCAAAGCGCCCAACTCGCCGCCGCCCTGCAGCAATTGGCAGGCGACCGGCGGCAGCTCCGCTTCGCGCCAGATTTCCATCAAGAGGGCGCCCATCACGGGCGACTGCTCTGCCGGTTTGATCACCGCGCAATTGCCCGCCGCCAATGCGGCAGCGGTCATGCCGGTCAAAATCGCCAGGGGGAAATTCCACGGCGCGATCACCGCGGCGATGCCTCTCGGCTCGTAGAGATAAACGTTGCTTTCGCCTGGAAGCTGTTGGGTGGTGCGCGGCGCGCCCAAGCGCAACATCTCCCGCCCGTAGTATTCCAAATAGTCAATCGCCTCCGCGACGTCGGCGTCGGCCTCGCGCCAACCCTTGCCGACTTCGAAAAGCTCCCAGGCGGCGAGTTCGAGCCGGCGCCGGCGCATGATCTCGGCGGCGCGATAGAGAAACTCGGCGCGCCGTGCCGCGGTCGAGTCGCGCCATTGCGGCAAGAACGCCGCTGCCGCGCCGAGCGCTCGTTCCGCTTCTTCAAGCCGGGCCACGGGTACGCGACCGAGGATTTCCTTCGGGGCCGCGGGATTGGCGGAATCGAGCCATTGTTTGGTTCTGACTTCGTCGCCGGCGATCCAGAGTGGGTACTCGCCACCGAACTTTTCCCTGACGGCTTTGAGCGCGGCGGCGAATTGGAGGCGGTTGTCGGGGCGCGCAAAATCGAGCAGGGGCTCATTGCGAAAGGGCCCGACGGTCTGCGCCGCAACTTTCTTGCGCGCCGAGGCGCGTGAAGGAGTCCTGGCTTTTTTCGGCGCCGGCGGCAAAATCAGCTTGTCGATCGCTTCCTTCTCACCGTAGGTCTGGCGCAGAAACGACGTGTTCGAAGTGTTTTCCATCAGGCGGCGAATCAAATAGGCCATGCCGGGAAGCAACCGCCCGGTGGGAAGATAAATACGCACGCGCTGCCCGTTTTCGATTACCGCGCGGCGGATCGGCTCGCCCATGCCATAGAGCATCTGAATCTCGTAGCCGCGATCGGCCACCCCCAACTCCTTGGCCTTCACGATGGCGTGGGCGAGGCTGCGGATGTTGTGGCTGGCGAAGGCGGCTTCGACGATGTCATGGTTCTCGAGCAGCAGACGGGTCATGCGCTCGTAGCTCGCGTCGGTCTCCGCTTTGTCCAAGAAAACCGGAATCGCCCAGCCCTTCTGCTTCGCCCAGGTAATTTCACTGTCCCAGTAGGCGCCTTTGACGAGACGCACGCCGATGCGCCGTTTTCTCGCCCGCGCCCAGCGGATCAACTCCGTCAAGTCCCGTTCGCCGTCGCGCAGATAGGCCTGCATCGCGATCGCGGCGGAGGGTGCCTCGGAAAACTCGCGCTCTTCGAGCAGCTTGCGGAATATTTCGAGCGTCAGGTCCTTGAATGCGTACTGTTCCATGTCGATGGTTAAAGCGGCCTGCAAGCGCGCCGCCTCGCGAAACAGCGGCCGCAAACGCGCGCGCGCGACTTTCTCGCTGTCGGGGTCCAAGGAGTCGAAGCGCGGGTAGAGGGAGGAAACCTTGACCGAGAGATTCACTAGCGGCAGTTGGCCGGCGACGCCTTGATCGATTTGCGAGACGGCCGGCCACCTCGTGGCGATGGACGAGAGACTGCGCAACAAACCGAGATAGCGCTCTTGCGTGGCCAGCGCTTCCTTTTCGCTGACGGTGGCCTCGCCGACCACGTCGAGGGTAAAAGCGGCGGGCTCTTTTCGGAGCGCTTCCAGCGCCGCGCGCAGGCTGTCCCCTTCTTCATCGACGATGAAGCGGCGCGCCAGGCGCGTGACGTTGTGCCGCGCCACCGGCGCCAGCAACCAGCCGGCGTGCAGCGCCTGCGCGAGAAACACCAGCCCGCCGAAGGCGTGATCGACTTTGGCGAAGTATTCCTCCAGGTGGTGGCCGATGTCTGCGGCTGAGCCCAAACTCGGCAGCACGTCGACGAAGCGAAACAAGGCGATACGCAGGGACTCGTTTTCGAGCGACCACTCGATCATCTTGCCGAGCCAATCGCGCGTATCGAAAATCGACGGCCGGTTCTGCGCAGCCTGGCGATAAAGGGATCGAGCCAGTTGTTGAACCTGGCGCTCGCTGGTGTCGGGAGCGGAACTCATAATCGCGGATTAGGAACAGCCTCGTTTGTGTTCATGGTCTGTATCATAATACGATCCGGCGGCGGGATAAATGCCGATCTGTTTGGGACCGGCAGTCAAGCGAGCGTGAAGGTAACTATGAGTAAACCAGCTAAGGAACAGAGCGAAACCATCACCGGCGCCGAGGCCGTTGTCGAGATGCTCAAGGCGCACGGCGTCGAAATGATCTTCGGCCTGTGCGGTGACACGAGCCTGCCATTCTACGACGCGCTGGGGCGGTTGCCGCACGGCATACGTCATATCTTGACCCGCGACGAGCGCTCGGCGGCCTACATGGCCGACGGCTATGCGCGGGTCTTAGGCAAGGTCGGCGTGTGCGAGGGGCCGAGCGGCGGCGGCGCGACCTATATTCTTCCGGGTCTCGCGGAAGCCAATGAATCATCCGTGCCGGTGCTTGCGATCAATTCGGATATTTCCGTGGCCTCCCGTGGGCGCTACGCGCTGACCGCACTCGATCAGGGCGCGTTGATGCGGCCGGTGACGAAGTGGAACGCGGTGCTCGACTGCGCCCCGGACATCCCGCAAACATTTCGCACCGCATTCAAGCAAATGACCACAGGGCGGCCGGGCGCGGCCCATATCGCGCTGCCCTTCGACGTGCAAAACGGCGCCGTGGCTCGCGCTGATGTCTTTGGCGATGCGGCATTCGGCCGCTATCCGGCCGAGCGCGTCGCGCCCGACCCGAATTGCGTCGAGCGGGCGGCGAAACTTTTGCGCGACGCGGCGCATCCGCTCTTCATCTGCGGCGGCGGCGCCGTGATCGCAAGCGCGGAGCCGGAGCTGCTCGAGCTTGCCGAGCGGCTGTCGGCTCCGGTCGCGACCACCATCAGCGGCAAGGGGTCGATCAATGAAAAACATCCGCTCGCCGTCGGCGTGGTGGGTTCTAACGGCGGCACCCCGGAGACCCGCGCCATCGTGGATCAAGCCGATTTAATCGTCTTCGTCGGCTGCCGCGCCGGCTCGGTGACCACCGAGCGCTGGCGCCATCCCGCGCCGGGCAACGTGAAGGTGATTCATCTGGACGTCGACCCGGCGGTGATGGGCGTCAATTACCCCGCGGACGTGGCGCTGGTGAGCGACGCCAAGCTTACGCTGGCGGTGCTAAACGAGGCGCTCGCGACGGTGCGCCGTCCGCTTGAGGCGTCGGCGGTCGAGCGGGCGCAGGGGCAGAAGTTCGCCAAGTTCCACGCCCTCGCCGAGTCCAATGACAAGCCGATCAAACCGGAGCGCGTGGTGGCGGCGCTGTCACAGGCGCTCGATCCCGACGCGCTCGTGGCCGCTGACGCGGGGACTCCCTGTCCATATCTATCGGCGTACTATCAAGTTCGCGGCACGGGGCGCCGATTTTTTTCCAACCGCGCCCACGGGGCGCTCGGCTACTCGTTGCCGGCGGCCATCGGCGCGCATTTCGCCCGGCCGAAGGTCAAATGCGTTTCGGTGATGGGCGACGGCAGTTTCGGTTTTGCCTGCGGCGAACTCGAGACCGCCGCGCGCTACCGGCTGCCGGTCACTTTTATTGTAATCTCGAACGCGACCTACGGCTGGATCAAGGCGGGGCAGAAGTCGGGTTACGGCCAGCGCTACTTCGCGGTGGACTTCGACAGTACCGACCACGCCGCCGTGGCCGCCGCCTTCGGCGTGAAAAGCTGGCGCGTCACCGAACCAGAGGACCTCGGCAAGGCTCTCAGAGAATCGCTGGCCCACGGCGGACCGAGCCTGGTCGATATCATCTGCCAACCGCTCCATGAAGCGAAAGCGCCGGTCTCCGAATGGATCGCGTGAGAAGACAAAGAATATCCAACCGCAAAGTACGCAAAGTACGCAAAAAAGAAATAGGATTTGTCGGGGAATCTTGCAATGCTTTGGTGTTTACCACAGTGAACAGATGTTTCTTTTCACTATCGTGGGGCGAGGCGGAATTTTTCTTCTTGTAATCTTTGCGACCTTTGCGTTCTTTGCGGTTAAAAGTTCTCTCTAATTTTGCAGCCGCACCTTCGATCCCAGCCGCGCGCAGTCCTCGTCGGTCTTGAGGCCGGCGGCGCGGATGCCATGGGCGGCCAGCTCCTCATCGCGCTCCTGGGTGTCGCCCGTGACGCCGACCGCGCCGATCACCTCGCCGTCTTTATCGCGGATCAGCATGCCGCCGCCTTCGGGAAAGATCTGATCGTCCGAGGCGCGGATCAAATATTGCATGAACAGCGGCCGCTCTTCGGTGCGCACGCGCACGAGGGAAGAGGAGCGGCCCAGGGCGAGCGCCGCGTACGCTTTTCCGAAAGCCATTTCGAAGCGCATCATCGCCGAGCCGTCTTCCTTTTGGAACGCCTTGACCTTGGCGCCGGGCTCGACGATCACGACACTGAGCGGCCGGCAGCCCAACTCCCGCCCGCGCGGGAAAATCGCCTCGATGATCCGGTTCGACTGCGCCAGTGTGATCATGCCCATAACGCCTCCTGCGTTACACCACATAGTAGTACAGAGGACGCAGAGAAAACATTTCGAAATTCGAAATTGATTTTCCGCGTCCTCCGTGCCTCGGCGCTGAATTTTTTTTGCCGATCGGCCTAGCGAAACAGCACGCTGGCGAGAGCCGACCGGAATCGGTCCGTGAGGGGATGGTCCGATCCCAGGACTTCGAAAATTTGCACCATCGCGTTGCGCGCACCGTCGTCTTGAAACCCGCGGTCGGTCTTGACGATGGTGAGAAACTCCGCGAGCGCCTCCTCGTACTTTTCCATACCCGCCAGCGCCTGCGCGAGTTCGAATCGCGCTGCCAGATTGTTTGGTTCGGAGTTGACCTTGGCGCGCAGCGCGGCTTCATCTTGCGCGCCGCCCTCCTGAAGTTTGATGCGCGCGATCAGACGGTCCGCTTCCTTTCGCTGATCGGCGACCAGCGATATTTTATCCAGGTGGGCCAGCGCGGCTTGATTGTTCCCCTCATTCATCAGCAGCCTGCCCAATCCGAGCAGGGCCTTGGCGTGGTTCGGGTCCGCGTCGAGGATTTCCTGGTAAAGGGTCTTCGCCTCGAAGCATTTCCCCTCCTGGGTAAGCAGAGCCGCTCTCTGCGCCTGCTTATCGGCGGCCGAAGGCAGGAAACGGGAAAGAAACTCGCGTACTGCGGGTTCCGGCAAGGCGCCGGTGAACTCCGACGCGATGTCGCCGTCGCGGAAAAGCTTGACCGCCGGTATCCCCTGGATGCCCAGGGCGCCCGCCAACGAAGGACTCGCGTCGATGTTTACTTTGGCGAGAACGAAATCGCCCGCGTACTCTGCCGCGAGTGCTTCCAAAACCGGACCGAGGACGCGGCAGGGCGCGCACCAAGGCGCCCAGAAATCCACCAGCACCGGAACTTCCAGAGAGCGGCCCAAGACCGCCGCTTCGAATTCCGCCTCGCTCACTTCAATCGTCCATTGATTCATTGTCATACCAAACGCAAGATCGAAACCTTTTCTCCCGCAAAGACGCGAAGGGGCAAAGTTAAGAAGATTTATTCCAATCCTCCGGACTTGGCGTCTTTGCGCCTTGGCGGGAGTAAATCATGCGTTATCTCTTGAAAGAGTCCGGATCGAACGCCGCGCCGTTGAGCGTAAATTGCCGCGCCACGGGCGTCGGTTTGAGGATCGTCTGCATTACGTAGCAGCCCGCTTCGGCGTTGCGCACGACCTTGGCGACTTTATCCGCTGGCTCCTTGGACGTAAGCTCGCAACGGGTCTCGAATCCCAACCCTTCCGCTTGCACCGTCTCGCGCAAGACCGAACCTTCGCTCTTGAAGCGCGCCGTAACAAAGACTTTGGCCTTATCGATGTGGGTCTTGAGCATTTCCCCGTACCGGGAAATTTGCGTGAGCAGTCAAAACGCCAGCGACAAACCAAAATAGGCCAGCGGCGGCGGCGCCGAATTATCACCGCCGATGCGCTCCCCTTCATCGCAGTAAACCGTGAAACCGCGAGCGCGCCCTTCCTTGCGCATGCGCTCCAGCGTCTCCGCGTCCGCCTCTAAAACTATTTCCCGCTTCACCTGGATGTCTTCCGCCATATGCCTCCCTCAAATCGGTTTTCCTTTTTTCATAACCGAGACCGGAGCGATAGGCAATCAAACGTGCCGTTTTTCCCGGTTCGCCGCATATTCCTCCAAATAGAGATCGAGAAGCGCTGCGAGTAAGGCGAGCACAACGGGGCCAAGAATGAACCCTAACGCGCCAAATACCGCGAAGCCGCCGAGAATGCCAAAGAACAAAAACAGCATGGGAAGTTTAAGTCGGGCGCCGATGAACATGGGTTTCAAAATGTTATCGACCAATCCCACCACTCCGATGCCCCAGACCAACAGAAAAACGCCCTTGAGAGTCTCCCCCTGGAGAAAAAGGAAGAGCGAGGCCGGCACCGAGACCAGCGTCGTTCCACCCACCGGCAAAAGTGCGGCAAACGCTGTGACCACGCCCCAGAGAATGGCGTAGGGAACCCCAAAAAACCAATAAGCCAGGCCAGCCAGCAGTCCTTGAACCATGGCGACTACCAGGCAGCCATGTACCACCCCGGAAATGGAATTGGCGATATTACGGAACAGCCGCTCTTGATGTTCTTGATCCATAGGTAAAAGGCGGCGCAGGCGGTCGGAGAAATTCGCGCCGTCGCGGAGGAAGAAAAACATCGTAATAAGCACGATGACGAAATTGGCGACAAAAAGAAAAATATTTTGCGCCACACCGGTTGCCTGTGACAGCAAAATGCCCGAAGAAACCTTTGCTCCTTGAACCACCAGTTCTTTCCAATTAATCTGGAAATCAAACCCGGCGAGCTCCACTCCCAGTAGGTCCCTCCAACGGAGCAACTTCTGAACCCAAGGTTTCTGCTGCCAAATTTCTACTCCTTCCGCGCTCACTAAAGTGCCCACGGATTTCACCAAATCTACGATTTCCTCCGATAAAAACCCGACGAGGCGCAAGCCTGGCAAAATGACGATCAGGGCGATAACTAAGGTGATGACAAGTGCCGCCACAGTCGCTTTACCGCGCAAAAACTGGAGCAGCCAGGAGTACACTGGATACACCAGGACGGCGAAAATCGCCGCCCAAGTGATCGCTTTAAGGAACGGACTCAAGATCAGGAAAGCGCCGTAGAGGATGACGGCCAAAAGCGCAAAGAAAAACGCGGTCACGAGCCAGTTCTGGTTCAACTTCGATCTCCTCTCTTCGTTTGCAACTCTACGCAGAAGGGGTTCCTGCTGCAAGCGTCCCTCTATAAAGACCTCGCTCCACATGGTAGCAGCCGCTTTGATACCTCCCCGTAGCAAGATTGCTACTCCACGCTTCAATTGACGACCATTTCTAACAAGCGCAGCCTACGTATATTTCGTAGGAATTTCCAATAACCTAATTCCAGCGAACCCAAGCATTGAAATCTGGTACAGGCTTTCCGCTAGAGAAGCCTTGGTGTAGTCTACAAACGGGAAAATGGAGCCATTTAATTTGAGTTGACATTTTAGATCGGAGGAGGAGTAAACATGGAGAGAGCATCCTGGGCGAATAACATCCTTAGGGTTGTGGGGATCGCTATGCTCTTGCTCGCGGGGGTCGCTTCTGCCGAGGCGCAGCAGCCGGCCAAGGTGTGGAAGATCGGCGTGCTGGTTTCCGGTACCCGGGCGCTGCATGCTTCGCGGGACGAAGCCTTGCGTCAAGGGCTGCGCGACCTTGGCTACCAAGAGGGCAAAAACATCGTCATGGATTACCGCTACGCCGAGGGCAAGACGGACCGGCTGGCGCAACTTGCGCGCGAGCTCGTCGAACAAAAAGTCGACGTCATCGTCGTCGGCGGCACCAACGTGGCCGTCACCGCCAAGCGGGCCACGAGCACGATTCCTATCGTTGTGGCCGGCGCCGGCGACCTCGTCGAAGCCGGGCTGATCAAGAGCTTTATGTTTCCCGGAGGCAACGTCACCGGCGTGGCGCGCATGTCGGCGGATTTTTTTGGCGCGCGCTTAAAACTGATCAAGGAAACCCTGCCCAAGGCGACGCAGGTGACCGCGCTGGCGAATCCCAAGAATCCCGGCCACGGCCGGAGCATTAAGGATGCCGAGCTCGGTGCTCGCTCGCTGGGACTGAATTTTCAAACCGTCAATGCCCAGAGCGCCAATGATCTGGACGGCGCCATTACAAACGCGGCCAAGGGGGGCGCCAATGCCCTTTTCTTGATGACCGACACGCTGTTCAATAACCAGATCGCGCGGATTGCGCAGGCGGCGCTCAGAAACAAACTGCCGGCGGTCTACGACCGCGCCGATTTCGTCGAGGCCGGAGGGCTGATGAGCTACGGCGTAAACCTGCCGGACCTATCCCGGCGCGCGGCGGAATATATTGACCAGATCTTCAAAGGCGCCAAGCCCGGCGAACTGACGCTGGTGCAGCCGACCAAGTTCGATCTGTCGGTCAATCTCAAGACTGCCGGCCAGATCGGCGTCACGATCCCGCCCGAGGTGCTCAACCGGGCAGTGAAGGTGGTCAAGTGACAGTTGCCAGCGGTCAGTGATCAGTTGTCAGTAAAGAAGAGGAGCGAAGACTATGAATTCAAAATCTCTTGTCTGGTTGCTGACAACTGTCTTGCTGACAACCGCTCCCCTCGCCCAGGCGCAGCAGCAAAAAATTTATCGCATCGGCGTCGTTTATCCCGGCGGGCCGTTGCGCGACATCATCGACGGCCTGCGGGCAGGTCTAAAGGAATTGGGACTCGTGGAAGGGAAACAATTTACTCTGGCAATCGAAGATACCAAGGGCGATATCAAAGCGGCGGAGGCGGCGGCAAAGAACTTTGATCGGGAAAAGATCGACTTGATTTTCGCCATCTCCGGCGCCGTGATCGGCGCGGCCAAGCAGGCGACCACCAGCGTGCCGATCGTCTTTTGCATCGGCAACGATCCGGTGGCCGCCGGATTGGTGGACGATTTTGCCAGGCCCGGCGGCCGGCTCACGGGCGTGCACTACCTCGCCCGCGACCTGACGGCGAAGCGGCTTGAGATCTTAAAGGAAATCTTGCCAAAGCTAAGCCGCGTCGTCGCCTTCTACAACCCCGCCACCCGCGTCGCCGCCCAGGCAGCCGCAATGGCGCGCGAGGAGGCGAAGCGGCTCGGCGTCAAATTGCTTGAACGCCACGTCAAATCCAGCGACGAGTTGCGCAAGGGGCTGCAGGCGCTCAAGGCGGGTGAGGCCGATGCGCTGATTTATATCCCAGACGCGACCGTGATCGGCGAGGCGCAACTGATCATCGACACGGCCAAGGCGAAGAAATTACCCACTATGTTTCAGGATGAGAGTCTGGTCGCCCAGGGTGGGCTTGCGAGCTATGGACAAAATTATCAGCAGATCGGCTGGCTCGCGGCGAAATACGTCCAGCGCGTCCTCACCGGGACTTCACCCAAGGACCTCAGGATCGAGACCATCGAGAACACCGACCTGACCATCAACCTCAAGACCGCAAAGGAGCTTGGCGTCAGCGTTCCTCCGCAAGTGCTGGCGCGGGCGAAGAGGGTGATCAAATGACAGTAGTCAGTCGTCAGTGATCAGTTGTCAGCAAGAAACAGGAGCAATACCTATGACTAAAGAAATCTTTATCTGGCTATTCGCAACTGTCTTGCTGACAACTGCCCCCTCCGCCGACGCACAGCAGCCGAAGAAAGTCCACCAGATCGGATTCCAAAGTGCTGCTTCCCCTGCCGCTGTCTCGCCTCGCGCCGAGGCATTCCGTCAAGGGCTGCGCCAGCTTGGGTACGTGGAGGGGAAAAACATCGTCATCGAGTGGCGATATGCGGAGGGGAAACTAAATCGCCTGGATGAGTTTGCGGCCGAATTCGTGCGTCTCAAAGTGGACGTCATCGTCACAGCAGCTCCGTCATCGACCCGCGCTGTCAAGAAAGCAACCTCTACGATTCCCATTGTCATGGCATGGGATAACGACCCTGTTGCCAATGGGTTTATTGCCAGTCTTGCGCGACCGGGAGGGAACATTACGGGATTGTCAGCTCTTTCTCCGGAGATTACCGGAAAACAACTGGAGATTTTGAAGGAGACTGTTCCCAGGCTCTCCCGTGTGGCTGTGCTTAGGACTCCCGTCCTCATGGCACCATTGAGAGAGAGAGAGCTGGAACCCGCCGCACGAGCCTTCAAGGTCCAGCTTCAATATCTAGACGTTGGAGATCCCAAGGATATAGAGACTGCTTTCCGAGAGGCGCGCAAATGGCGTGCTGGCGCAGTGCTCGTGTTCGCAAGCCCCATCCTCGAGTCCCACCGAACACAGGTTGCTGATCTCGCCATAAAGAACCGGCTGCCGACAATGTTCTGGGCGAGCGAGAACGTAGAGGCGGGCGGACTCATGTCCTATGGGACCAATGTCCCGGATCTATACCGGCGGGCCGCGGTCTTCGTGGACAAGATTCTTAAAGGCACCAAGCCCACTGATCTCCCGGTGGAGCAGCCGATAAAGTTTGAGTTCATCGTCAATCTTAAGACCGCGAACCAGATCGGGTTGACGATCCCACCGAATGTTTTGGTGAGAGCGGACAAGGTCATCAGGTGAAGAAGGTAAGAAGCGATAGTAAGGAGCCAGAAGTTATTATACTTTGCAGCCATTCGTTGGAGTCGAGGAGCCCAGGATGGTATTTGCAACTCGGCGCGAGGACAGACCATGGTGAAACATGAAGGTTCGTGACTTGCCTTTGTTGAAATACTTCGGCGGGCGCCGGCGCGGGCGGCTGGTGCGCGACTACTTCCTTATTTCGGTGGCGCTGATCGGCGGCGGATTGATTCTCAGCGGCGCCGTCGAGATCTATTATCGCTACTACGAGACCCAGGAGCAACTGGCGCTCTTCCAGAAGGAAGTGGCCACCGGCGCCGCCTTCAAGATCGACCTCTTCGTTCAAGAGATTCACAACATCTTGAGAAGCGCCACGCGCAGCCGGGAGATCGCGCCGCGGGGGCTCACGAACGAATTCCGCTTCGAGTTGGAAAAACTGCTGTTGATCGCGCCGTCGATCACCGAGGCGGTGGCGCTGGATCGCAACGGCCGGGTCCAGGTGCAGGCTTCGCGCTTGCGCACCGTTCTTCCTGAAGCCAAGAAGGAACAACCCCCCACGCTCCCCTTCGAGGAAGCGAAAAAGGGAAAATCTTTCTTCGGCCAGGTCTATTTCGTGCGCGGCTCGGAGCCTTACATGACCATCGCTGTGCCCATCGAACGGTTCGCCGGTGACGTCATCGGGGTGCTCCAGGCGGAGGTCAATCTCAAATACATCGGCGACGTCGTGTCGGCCATCCACATCGGCAAGGCCGGTCACGCTTACGCCATTACCCGCACCGGCGAATTGATCGCCCACCCCGACATCAGCCTGGTCTTGCAGCGGAAAAAGGCGTCGGGGCTCGAACAAGCCAAGGCGGCGTTCAGCGACCGCGCAAACCAACCCAAGAGCAACGTGATCGTCGCGCAAAACCTCCAGGGGATAAAGGTCTTCAGCTCCTTCGCGGTGGCCTCCGGCCTGGGCTGGGCCGTGATTATCGACCGGCCGGTGGCGGAAGCCTACGAGACGCTCTACGCTTCCATGTTCAGGACTGCGACGTTGTTTTTCATAGGCCTCGGCCTCGCGCTCCTGGCAAGCCTTTTCCTGGCGCGCCGGGTGGTGCGCCCCGTATCCATCCTGCGCGCGGGCGTGGAGCGCATTGGCACCGGCGATCTCGGATACCGCCTCGAGCTAAAAACCGGCGATGAGATCGAAGTCTTGGCCGACGAGTTCAACAAGATGACCTCCCAACTGCAGGAGTCCTACGCAGGCCTGGAGCAGAAAGTCGAAGACCGAACAAGAGAGTTGACTGAGGCCCTGGAGCAGCAGACGGCGACCAGCGAAGTGTTGCGCGTGATCAGCAGCTCGCCGACCGACGTTCAACCCGTTTTTGAAACGATCCTGGCGGACGCCCTGCGTATTTGCGAAGCCCACTATGGAGGGATTTTCAGATTCGACGGCGAGGCCTTTCAGTATGCCGCGAGTTCCGAGGTGTCGCCGGAACTTCTCGCCTACCTAAAGGGCACTGCGATAAAGCCTGGCCGGCAGAGCGCCCTGCGGCGCGTCGGTCTAGAACACCGTCCGGTTCACATACCCGATGTTCTCGCCGATTCCGAGTGCGAGCTTCCCGAAGCCTACCGCCAGGAGGGCATGCGCACGGCTCTGGCAGTGCCGTTGCTGCGGGAAAACATGCTCACCGGCGCGATTACCATTCACCGCCGCGACGTCAGGCCCTTCAGCGAAAAACAGATCGCGCTGCTCCAGACCTTTGCTGACCAGGCGGTGATCGCGATTGAGAACGTCCGGCTGTTCCAAGAGATTCAGGAAAAGAACGAGCAGCTTGAGACCGCCAGCCGTCACAAGTCGCAGTTTCTCGCCAACGTCAGCCACGAGCTGCGCACGCCGCTCAATTCGATCATCGGATTTACCCGCATCGTTCAGCGCAAGACCGAGGGGCAGATCGAAAAGCTGCAAAAGGACAATCTACAAAAGGTGCTGATCAGCTCCGAGCATCTGCTCAACCTGATCAACGAGCTGCTCGACCTCGCCAAGATCGAGGCCGGGCGCATGGAGGCCTACGCCGAGACCTTCAAACTGGACGAGATTCTGCGCGTGGCCACGACCACGGTGGAACCGCTGCTGAAAGACGGCCGGGTCAAGCTGGTGACCGAGATCGCGCCGGACATCCCGCCGCTCAAAACCGACCGCGACAAGCTCAAGCAGTCGGTGCTCAATCTCTTGAGCAACGCCGCGAAGTTCACCGAGCAGGGCGAGATCAAAGTCGCGGCATGGCGTGACGACGGCATGCTCAAGCTCACGGTCTCCGATACCGGCATCGGCATGAAACAGGACGCGCTGGCCATGATCTTCGAGGAGTTCCGCCAGGCCGACATGTCGAGCACGCGGAGATACGGCGGCACCGGCCTCGGCCTGGCGATCGTCAAAAAGTTCATCAACTTGATGGGCGGCGACATCGTCGTCGAGAGCGAAGTCGGCAAAGGCTCGAAGTTCACGATCACGCTGCCGATGGAACTGAAAAAATAATTTTTGATTTTGGATTTTGGATTAGGGGACGGAGAGACGGAACATTTTGGATTAGCGAACAAAGAAGAGATAGGGAAAGGAAAAACATATGAGTAAAAAAACCACGAGACTCAGTTCGGGTTTCGATCCGGCAATCCAAAATCGGAAATCCAAAATCCAAAATCGAGAGGGTTGGAGTCGCAGAGAATTTCTGAGCACGGCGGCGCTCGTGAGTACCGGAGCAGTGTTGGGATTGCGATCCGAGCTGGTCGCCGCCGAGCCGCCGCCGGAAACGACGAGAATCAGACTGGTCCAGCGGCCGAGCATCTGCGTAGCTCCAGAGTACCTCGCGGAAGATTTCTTGCGGGCCGAAGGTTTTATCGATGTCCACTACATTAAAAAACAAGGTCCAAAAGAGATTGAGCCGGCCCTGGCTGCCGGCGAGGCCGACATTACTCTACACTTTGCGGCGCCGAACATCCTCCGAATAGATGCAGGCGACCCTATCGTGATTTTAGCAGGAGGACACATCGGCTGCTTCGAGCTGTTCGGAACGCAGCGGGTCCGCGCGATCCGTGATTTAAAAGGCAAGACCGTTGCAATACTTGAGCTGGGTTCAAGCCAGCACGTCTTCATCGCTAGCATGGCGGCGCACGTGGGGCTGGATCCCCGCAAGGACATTAACTGGGTGACGCAGCTACCCGCCGAATCGATGCGGCTTCTCGCCCAAGGTAAAATTGACGCCTTCCTGGGTTTTCCGCCACAACCACAGGAGCTCCGGGCGAAGAAGGTCGGCCATGTGATCGTCAACAGCATGCTGGATAAGCCGTGGTCCCAATACTTTTGCTGTATGGTAACAGCGAACAAGGATTTCGTCCGCAAAAATCCGGTAGCGACTAAACGGGCGCTGCGGGCGATCCTGAAAGCCTCTGATATGTGCGCCCGAGAGCCAGAGCGAGTCGCCCGTTTCCTCGTGGACAAGGCTTACACGGCGAACTACGACCTCGCGGTTCAGACGATGCAGGAGATGCAGATGGCTTACAGCCACTGGCGGGAGTACGATCCGGCAGACACGCTACGTTACTATGCCCTGCGGCTTCATGAGGCCGGGATGATCAAGTCGAGCCCGCAGAAGATCATCGCGCAGGGGACCGACTGGCGGTTTTTGAGGGAGCTTAAGAAGGAGCTGAAAGCGTGAGCGAAAAGCGGTGAGGAGTGAGGAGTCAGGTGTAAGGAGTGAGTGAGGAATTAGGCCCGGGATCGCTGATGGCTGATCCCTCAAAAGAGGAGGTTCCATGAGGAAACAACACAACAACCATTGGAGTCGAAGAGAGTTTCTGGGCACGGCGGCGCTTGCCGGAACCGGAGCGCTGCTGGGACTGCCCTCCCACATAGACACGGCAGAGCCGCCGCCGGAGACGACGAAGATCAGGCTCGCCTATCACTCCCGCAGCCTTTGTCACGCTCCCCTCTACGTAGCAGAAGATTTCTTGCGTGGCGAGGGGTTCACGGATGTGCAGTATGTCAAAACAGCCGTTGTCGAAAAGGCCCTTGCCTCCGGTGAGGTGGATATCGTCACGCACTTCTGCGGGCCGCTTGCCATACAAGTGGACAAGGGTGACCCGTATGTCATCTTGTCGGGTCTGCATCCCGGCTGCATTGAGCTGGTCAGCACTGACCAGATACGCTCGCTCCGCGACCTAAAAGGAAAGACCATTGCCGTAACCGACCTGGGTGGCGGTCGCCATGCCTTTCTCGCTGTCATGGCGGCGCATGTGGGTCTAGACCCCCGCAAGGATTTCAACATCGTCGCACATCGTGCAGGCGAAGCGATGCGTCTGCTTGCAGAGAAAAAAATCGACGCATTTCTAGCGGCACCGCCTGACGCGCAGGAGTTACGCGCGAAGAAGATCGGCCACGTAGTGATCAATAGCATGATGGACAAACCGTGGTCCCAGTACTTCTGCTGCATGGTGGCAACGAACCAGCAGTTCGTCCGGAAGCATCCAGCCGCCGCTAGAAGAGCACTGCGCGCGATCTTGAAGGCAACCGATCTCTGTGCCCGTCAGCCGGAGCGGGCCGCGCGATTCCTGGTGGATAAAGGCTACGCGAAGCAGTACGAGCACGCCCTCCAGGCAATGAAGGAGATGGGCATGGGATACAGCAAATGGCGCGAGTACGACCCCGAGGACACGCTTCGTTTCTATTCGCTGCGTCTAAATGAGGTCGGGATGATCAAATCGAGCCCGCAGAAGATCATCGCGCAGGGAACGGATTGGAGATTTTTGCGAGAGCTGAAGAAGGAGATGAAAGGGTGACGCCATTTTGGATTTTCGATTTTGGATTTTGGATTGGCGGAAAAGACAGAAACGCCGATAGAGACACGGAAAAGCCATATTTTAGATTGCCGAACCTTCGGCTTTGCTTAGAGAAATAAACAGAAGCAGAGATAGGGAGAGAGGAGAAATCCATGGATAAAAAAAGTACAGAAATCAGTTTGGGTTTCGATCCGACAATCGAAAATCTAAAAGCGGCCCCGCGGACCAAAATCCAAAATCGAAAAGACTGGAGCCGCCGAGAGTTTCTGGGCACGGCGGCGCTTGCTGGAACCGGCGCTCTGTTGGGATTTCCATCTGAGCCGGACACCGCCGAGCCGCCGCCGGAGACAGCTCGAATCCGGCTGGTCCAGGCCGGTGGGATGTGTCAGGCGCCGAAGTACGTCGCTGAAGATTTCCTGCGCGCCGAGGGATTCACCGACGTCCAGTACATCAAAAAAGACACTAACCTCGGAAACACGACCGCCGTGGCCGGCGGCGAGGCGGATATCAGCATTCAATTCTCCGGGCCGGTCCTCATCCACGTGGACGGCGGAGCTCCAATCGTTATACTCGCTGGCGTTCACCCTGGCTGCTTCGAGCTTTTCGGGACCCAGCGGGTCCGCGCGATCCGCGATCTGAAAGGCAAGACCGTCGCGGTGCCAGTGATGGGATCGCCCCAACATGTCTTTATCGCGAGCATGGTAGCGTACGTCGGGTTGGACCCCAACAAGGACATCAAGTGGGTCAACTATCCTTTCGTCGAGGCGGCGCAATTGCTTGCCCAAGGGAAAATCGACGCCTATCTGGGATTTCCTCCAGAACCGCAGGAGCTGCGCGCAAAGAAGATCGGTCAGGTAGTAGTTAACAGCATGATGGACCGGCCTTGGTCCCAGTACTTCTGCTGCATGGTGATCGGCCATCGGGACTTCGTCCGCAAGAATCCCGTGGCTACCAAACGGACGCTGCGCGCAATCATGAGAGCAATCGACATCTCGGCCCGGGAACCCGAGCGCGTCGCCCGGTTCCTCGTCGATAAAGGCTACACGAAGAATTACGAGTACGCTCTTCAGACGACGAAGGAGATGCAGATGGCGTATGAGCAGTGGCGTCAATTCGACCCCGAGGACACGATCCGATTCTACTCGCTCCGCCTCCATGAAGTCGGAATGATCAAAACGAGTCCGAACAAACTCATCGCGCAAGCCGGGGACTGGCGGTTTTTGAGGGAGATTAAGAAGGAAATGAAAACCTGAGGGGTGAGGAGTCAGGAGTGAGGAGTTAGGCGTAGGGTTACTGAATGTTGACCGCTGATCGCAACTCACTTGGGAGAGAGGTCCCATGAGAAAGCAACGCAACGACTATTGGACCCGCAGAGAGTTTCTGAGCGCGGCGGCGCTTGCCGGAGCCGGAACACTGTTAGGAGCGTCCGACGTTGGAATCGCCGCCGAGTCACCGCCGGAGACGACGAAGATCCGTGTGATCGAGACGCCGGAGGTCTGCACCGGGACGCCGCTGATCGTTACCCAAGAGTTGCTCAAGAGCGAGGGCTTCACGGACGTGCAGCCCATAAAAAGGACGACCGGAGTCGATGGCACGGCGGCGGTCGCCGCCGGCGAGGCCGACATCACCATCACCGCCGCTCCATCGCTCATAGCACGGATCGACGCTGGAGACCCGCTGATGGTGCTTGGCGGTATCCACGTTGGGTGCTTTGAGCTATTTGCCACAGAGCGCATTCGTTCCCTCAGAGACCTCAAGGGAAAAGACGTCGCAGTTACTAAACTGGGATCAGGACGTCACCTGCTTCTTGCTGCCGCGCTCAAGCACGTAGGCCTAGACCCACACACACATGTTAATTGGATTACCGACCCGGCACCCAAAACGATGCAGCTCTTCGCCGAAGGAAAAATCGACGCATTCATGGGCTTCCCTCCCGAGCCGCAGGAGTTGCGTGCCAGGAAGATCGGCCGCGTCATTCTCAACACGACGACCGACAAGCCCTGGTCCCAGTATTTTTGCTGCATGGCGGTGGCGAACCGTGAGTTCGCACGCAAACACCCGGCGGCGACGAAGCGAGCTCTGCGTGCGCTTCTGAAGGCCGCAAACATTTGCGCCCTCAAACCGCAGCAGGCGGTCAAGCTGCGCGCGGACAAAGGGTACACGAAGGGCGCCTACTACGCGCTGCAGACGATTAAGGAGCTGCCCTACGACAAGTGGAGAGAGTACGACCCGGAGGACACGATCCGATTCTATTCCCTCCGTCTCCACGAAGCCGGGATGATCAAGAGTAATCCTCAAAAGATTATCGCCCAGGGCACCGACTGGCGGTTTTTGAGAGAGCTGAAGAAGGAGCTGAAGGCGTGAATCCATTTTGGATTTTAGATTTTCCATTTTGGATTAGAGCAACTCAAGGCGACAGAGATGAAGATAGAGAAGTCTGAGATAACCGGGCAATCGTCTACGAAGATGCGCAACGTTGGAATACTCGCCAGCGGATTGTTTTTCGGTGCGCTTGCTTTTGCAACCAGTCTCGCCGCCGGAGAAAGTCTGCCCCGGATCAAGCCGGCGCCCGAGTTCACGCTGACTAATCAGGAGGGCAAACGCATCGCGCTAAAGGAACTGCGCGGTAAGGTTCTCGCGATCACGTTCATCTTTGCGAGCTGCGCCGATACCTGTCCTTTGCTCACGGCCAAGATGGCGGGGATCCGGAATCGCCTCGGTACTGACTTCGGTTCGAAAGTCTATTTCCTCTCAATCACCGTGGACCCTGAGCGCGACACGCCGGAGGTCCTCAAGCGCTATGCCGAAGCATACAAGGCAAACCCGGCCGGCTGGGCGTTCCTGACCGGTACAAAGGCCGAGATCCGCAATAACGCCAAGGGTTACGGCATCTACTACAAGAAGACGCCGCGCGGCGACGTGGATCACACCTTTCTCACCTCGCTGGTAGATCAGAGCGGCACGCTGCGCGTCCAGTACATGGGCGTCAAGTTCGATCCGGACGAGATGCTGCGGGACATTCGGTCGCTAATACTAGAGCCGAAGTGATTTTGGATTTTGGATTGGGGGACAAAGAAAAATCCATCGGGGATTTTGGATTGAGGAGACAAAGACATGGACGAACAGGTTTTCAAGCGCCGAACAAAAAAACTAGCGCTTAACGTGATTGAATTAGTCGAAGCCCTGCCTAAAAGCAGAACCGCAGATGTTATTGGAAGACAGTTGCTGCGCTCTGCCACATCGGTGGGAGCTAACTATCGAGCAGCCTGCCGTGGCAAATCCACAGCAGACGTTATGGTCAAACTCGCCATCGTTGAGGAAGAAGCTGACGAGACCGCGTACTGGATGGAGTTGTTAATTGAAGCCGCCATTGTTCCGCAAGCGCGCCTTGCTGACCTGCTTAAAAAGACCAACGAAATTGTTGCAATGACAGTGGCCTCTATCAAAACGTTGCGAGGAAGAAAGTGAAGGTTGCCTTAGCTCATAGCGACCGAAAGTGCCCTGAGTTCGGGTATTTCCGGCAATCCAAAATCGAAAATCCGAAATCCAAAATCGTAAAGAGTTGGTCGATCGGCGATTCGCAGGGGTAACTTACGTGTCGAACGCTAAAAAAGATAAGCGGACGATAACCAACTGGCTGCCGCGGCTTGTCGCGCGCGTGCCGGCGAAAGTGCACGCCAAGCTGCTGGTGGGCTTTTTGGCGATCGTAATCTTGCTCATCGCCGTCGGCGCCGTCGGTCTCCAGGTGTTGAGCGAATCCAACCGCCGCGCCAGCGAGTTGGTTGGGCTCCAGCGGAAAATCGCCGCTTACCGCCAGCTCCAGCACGACACCACGGCGCAGCTCTACCGTGTCGCTTCCGCCCTCCTGGTCCACGACGAACGCACGCTCGACGCCACGCTGCGCCAGCTCAACCAGTTCGGCTATGACCTCGACCGGCTTCAGTTTGTCGCCAAGGACGAGGTCGAGCTGCTCGGCCAGGTGCGCAAGGACTACGAACAATTTATTCAAGTGGTGAGTCAGGCCGTCGAAATGATTCGAGGCGGCAAGATCGCCGAAGGAAACCAACTCCAAATTACTCAGGCCAATCCTTTAGCTGAGCGCCTCGAGCGGCTGATGAATCAACTCGTCAACCGGGCCGAGTCCGACATGGTTGCCAGCATCGAAGCGAGCGACACGGCGTACATCCACTCGCGACGGATCGTAATCGGCTTCGCCCTCGGCAGCATCGCCTTGGCTCTCCTCCTCGGCTACGCGATCTCCTGGTCGGTGATCGGCCCAGTCGAGCAGATGGACGCGCGGCTCACGGAGATCGCGGCAGGCGATTTCTCGCAGCGCGTCGAGGTTCCGAACCGAGACGAGCTCGGCACCCTCGCCGCCAACCTGAATCGGATGAGCGAGGAGCTAGGGCGGCTGTATCAGCAAATCGAAGATCGAAACAAAGAACTTATCGAGTCTCTGGAACAGCAGACGGCAACGAGTGAGATATTGCGCGTCATCGCCAGCTCGCCGACTGAGCTGCCGCCGGTGCTTGACGCCGTAGCCGAGAACGCCGCTCGGGTATGCGGCGCAAACGACGCAAGCGTCTATCGGCTGGAGGGAGACTCCCTTCGGCTAGTAGCTTCCTTCGCCTCAACGCTTTTGGGAGCGAGGCCAAAAGGGTTAACCTTGCCTCTCAGTCGCGGCTCCATAAGTGGGCGGGCCGTGGTCGACCGGCAAACAGTCCATATCCACGATATGTTAGCAGTGTCAGATGCCGAGTTCCCTGAGAGCAAAAGGCTTGCGCAACAGTTTGGCTACCGGGCCGGGCTCGCTACACCGCTCTTGCGGGAACGTATCCCTCTGGGCGCCCTTGTCATCCGCCGCACGGAGGCACAACCATTCTCCGACAGGCAAATCAAACTGCTCGAAACTTTCGCCGACCAGGCGGTTATCGCCATCGAGAATGTCCGCCTGTTCCAAGAAATCCAAGAGAAGAGCCGACAGCTCGAGGCGGCCAACCGCCACAAATCGGAATTTCTGGCCCGCGTGAGCCACGACCTGCGCACGCCGCTCAACGCGATCATGGGTTTCACCCGCATCGTTCTGCGCCGAATGGAAGGCCAGATGCCCGACCTGCAGAAAGAGAATCTCCAGAAAGTGATGATCAGCTCCGAGCACTTGTTAAACCTCATTAACGAGCTTCTCGACCTGGCCAAGATCGACGCGGGCAAGATGGAGGCGTTCGCGGAAACTTTCCGTGTCGAAGAGATCATCCATATGACGACGACAACGGTCGAACCGCTGCTCAAAGACGGTCGCGTGCGGCTAGTCCGGGATATCGCGCCCGGTCTCCCGCCGCTCAAGACCGACCGCGACAAGCTCAAGCAGATTCTTTTCAACCTCCTGAGCAACGCGGCGAAGTTTACCGAGCAGGGAGAAATCAAAGTCTCCGCCTCGCGCGAGAACGGAAACTTGAAGCTGGCGGTCTCCGACACCGGCATCGGCATGAAACCGGAAGCGCTGGATCATGTCTTTGAGGAATTCCAGCAAGCCGAGAAAACCACCGCGAGCAAGTACGGCGGCACGGGGCTGGGACTCGCCATCGTCAAGAAATTTGTCAATCTCATGGGCGGCGAGATCGTCGTCGAGAGCGAAGTCGGCAAGGGTTCCAAGTTCACGATCACGATGCCGATGGAGCTGAAGAAATAATTTTGGCTTTTCGATTTTGGATTTTGGATTGAAGAGACGAAGACGTGGATGAGCAAGCTTTCAAACAAAGGACAAAAAAGCTGGCGCTTCGAGTCATTGAGCTAGTTGAGGCACTGCCCAAAACCAAGACCACCGAGGTGATTGGCAGACAGTTATTGCGCTGTGCCACTTCCGTTGGCGCCAATTACCGAGCGGCGTGCCGAGGAAAGTCTACGGCGGATGTCCTCGCCAAGCTCGCCATTGTCGAAGAAGAAGCGGACGAGACGGCGTATTGGTTGGAATTGCTCGTGGAATCCGGGACCGTCGAAGAAGGTCGAATAGCTGAATTGCTTAAAGAATCTAACGAAATCACAGCCATGATCGTTGCATCCATCAAAACACTGCGAGGCAAATTATGACGCTTGTTAAATCGGAGTTTTCCCCCTAATCCAAAATCCAATATTCTCTGGTTGTCTCTTTCTTCAATCCAAAATCAAAAATCCAAAATCCAAAATTAAAAAGGGGGGGCTATGGAGCGGAAAAAAATCCTGGTAGTAGACGACACCGAGTGGAACCGCGATCTGATGGTCCAGCTTCTCGAGGACGAATACACCATCTTGCAGGCGGTCGACGGCGAGGAAGGCGTCAGAGTGGCCGAACAGCAAAAGCCTGACTTGATTCTCATGGACCTGGGCATGCCGGTGATGGACGGCTGGGAAGCGACCCGGAAAATCAAGGCCAACGACGCCTTGAAGCATATCCCGATCATCGCGGTCACTTCCCACGCCATGGTCGGCGACGAGATCGACGCGCGCAAAGCCGGCTGCGACGATTATCTATCGAAACCGGTGGACGATGAGGAGTTAATAAGGAAGATCAAGAGATTCTTGCCGTGAGGAGAGAAAGGTAAGGGGTGAAAAGTGAGGAGTGAGGAGAATCAACACCGGAGAAAACTCATGAGAATAAAAGTTATTGGTATTGCACTTGGCGCTTTGCTCCTTGCAGTTGGCTTTCCCGCCACGGCCCAACAGCCGGCCAAGACGTTTCGGCTCGGTATTCTGCCCTTCGATCAGCAGCGATCCAACGAGAACATGGAAGCGTTGTTCCAGGAGCTACGCCGGCTTGGTTATATCGAGGGGCAGAATATCGCGATCGAATACCGGAACGCGGAAGGCAAAGTCGATCGCGTGCCCGGCCTGGCGGCGGACCTGGTGCGATTAAAAGTCAATGTGATTGTGGCGGCGGCTACGCCTGCCGCGCTGGCCGCAAAGAAAGCCACTTCGACCATCCCCATCGTGTTTACCGTCGTCGCCGATCCGATCGGCAGCGGCCTGGTGGCCAGCCTCGCTAATCCCGGCGGCAACATCACGGGCACAACGAACTTGAACAAAGACTTGACCGGCAAGCGGCTCGAACTTCTCAAGGAGGCGTTTCCTAAAATCACCAGCGTTGCGGTGCTGTCAAATCCCGCGGATCAAGTGAGCGCTCCTCAACTCAAGGACTTGGAAATGGTCGCCCGCGCGCTGGGCCTCAAGCTTCAGATCCTTGAAGCGCGCAATCCCAAGGATTTCGACGGCGTCGCCGCCGCATTGAAGAAGAAGCGCCCGGGGGCGTTTACCGCGGTGACGAGCCAAATGTTTGCCAGTCAGGGAGGAAAGCTCGCCGACATAGCGACGAAGAACCGACTGCCGGCGATATTCTGGGCGCGCGGCATCACCGAGGCCGGCGGGCTGATGTCCTACGGCACGAATGTCCCCGAACTGTTCCGGCGCACGGCTCAATTGGTCGACAAGATCCTCAAAGGCACGAAACCCGCCGACATCCCCGTTGAGCAGCCGATGAGGTTTGAGTTCGTCGTCAATCTCAAGACGGCCAAGCAGATCGGTGTGACGATTGAGCCAAATGTGCTGGTGCGGGCGGACAGGGTGATCAGATGACGCCGTGAGGGGTGAAGGGTAAGGCGTAAGGCGGTGGGGTGAAACGCGAATTGGAGTTATGAGCGCTCTTGATTCAGAACGATCACATGTTTTTTGAAGCGATACTGTCGAAAGTGGCCGTCAAATGCGAAAGCGTGATCGAGCCGGTGATGATCGATCAACGCAAAGCTCGTGCAATCGACAAAGCTAGATTCTTTGTCGTCGTATCGTGTGAAAATCGCCTTCGCGGTGTGTTCGATGGCCTCGGTCACACGGAGGACTTTAATCCCCGTCCGATCGAAACGTTTCATGATTTCAACCGCTGCATTGTGGCTGACTTTGAAGCGGATCAGCGTATAGGTTTCGGCGAGGACGAGATTCGATGTTAGGAGCTAAGCGTGGGCAACGAGCAGTTGAGCGTGGACTGATTTGGCTACGGAATGATATGCGTCGTCTTCGTCAGCGAGAGCAAGAAACGCTCCGGTATCGAGAAAGACCTTCAATGGTTCGATCTCTATCGATAGAGGTAGCCGTCGTGATTTTTAGCAAGGTCATGCGTACCGCTCTTAAACAGCCCGACGATACGCAGTGCCGGATGAGAGTTGACACGGGCTTGGCTCCGGACTTGCCGACGCTTGGCCGTCGACTTAGCGACTCGCTTCAACGGCTTCTCAATCACGGTCAGCTTCACTCTTTGTTTATTTTTGAGGCGGACTTTTTCGAGAGGTTTGAAAACTCCGTTCTCATACATAGCGTTAAAGGCTCTTGCCATGAGTGACCTCGTTGGAATGAGAGAATTGATTGAATCAAAGTCTATCGACCGGTCCCGGCTCTGTCAAATACAACGGCACGATAACGCACAACAAGGCAGATTGGCCTTACGGTTCCGCCGAATGTGTTGGTGCGGGCGGACAGGGTGATCAGATAATTTTGGATTTGCGATTTTGGATTTTGGATTGGGGAGAAACACATGCACAAAACATTGCTGAAACTATTTATGAATTTTTGCTCCGGCAATCGGAAATCAAAAGCCTGTACTGAGCTACGTCGAAGTATCGAAAATCCAAAATGGGCAGGGCTTATTGCAATCGTCGTCGCGCTCACGGTGTGCGGGGCGAGGGCAGAGGCGCAGCAGCCGAAAATCCCCAGGATCGGTTATCTAGCGAGGGGATCAGGGCTCAGTCTCCATGACGATGCATTCCGGCAAGGGCTGCGTGATCTGGGCTATGTTGAGGGGAAGAACGTTGTTACTGAGCAGCGAGCGGCTAACGGGAAAGAGGACCAGCTCCCCGGGCTTGCGGCCGACCTGGTGCGGCTCAAAGTGGAGGTTATCGTTGCGCTGCATCCTCGAGCGGCCCGTGCTGCCATGAATGCCACCAAGTCGATCCCGATCGTGTTCAGGAGCAGTGGCGATCCTGTTGCTCAAGGATTTGTTGCCAGCCTCGCTCGGCCCGGCGGGAACATGACGGGGGTGACCTCTATTTCCACCGAGTTAAATGGCAAACGGCTGGAGCTGTTAAAGGAAGTTCTTTCCAAAGCCTCGCGCGTGGCGGTCCTGAGAAGAGCGGGGACAGACGCCCTCGCGCTGGAAGAGTTGCAGGCGGTGGCTCGGTTCTTGAGACTCCAGCTTCAATCCCTGGAGGTACAAGATTCCAGTGAATTCGAGAGCGCATTCAAAGTCGCAACCGGTAAAGGCGCACAGGGTCTCATTACGCTGAGAGACCCGCTTGTAGTTACGCAGCGAAAACGGATCGTTGAGCTTGCGGCAAAAAGCAAGTTGCCGGCGGTTTACGATGAAATCGACTTTACCGAGGCTGGAGGACTTATGTCCTATGGGACGAACTTAGCTGATGTTTACCGGCGCGCCGCTACGTATGTGGACAAGATTTTAAAAGGTAGGATGCCTGTCGACCTACCCGTGGAGCAACCGATGAAGTTCGAGCTGGTGATCAATCTCAAGGCTGCCAAGCAGATCGGCCTGACGATTCCGCAGTGGACGCTAATGAAGGCGGATAGGGTGATTAAGTAATTTTGGATTGCCGATTTTGGATTTTGGATTAAGGAGCCCATACATGAACGAGAAATTTTGGAGCCGATTCTTTGCTTCGAGTTTGAGTCCCAATCTAAAATCCAAAATCAAAAATCCAAAATGGGGTGGAATTGTCGCCATCGGCGTCACACTCGCCATGTGTGGGGCTGTGGCTCAGGCGCAGCAGCCGAAGAAAATCCCTCGGATAGGATGGCTTGACCAGTCCTCGCCAAACCCGGAGGTTTTGCGGCTCATCGGGCTGTTTCGAAAGGGGCTGCGGGATGCCAGCTATGTGGAGGGAAAGAACATAGCCATCGAGTACCGGTATGCAGAAGGGAAGACCGAGCGGCTTTCAGAGCTCGCCGCCGAGCTGGTCCGTCTCAAGGTAGACTGCATCATTACCTCGGGGGGACAACCGACCGAAGCTGCCCAGCGAGCAACAAAGACGATCCCCATCGTCATGGCAGTCAGTGGCGATCCAGTTGCGCAAGGATTCGTGGCTAGCCTCGCTCGGCCGGGCGGGAACATTACGGGGCTCTCGATCCTTTCGCCGGAGTTAAGCGGGAAACGATTAGAACTGCTGAAGGAAGTTCTACCCGGTCTCTCTCGCGTAGCTGTGCTCGGGTATGCCAAGGCACACGGCCCAGCATGGAAAGAACTAGAGGCCGCGGCCCGTTCATTGCAGCTTAAGCTTCAACCGCTGGAGGTGCGAGGTCCCGATGATTTGGCGAAGTTGTTCCAAGAGGCAATAAAAGCTCGGGCACAGGCTCTCCTCACGCTCCAGCACGCCCTCTTCAACCGTGATTACCGAACCATGATTGTGGAGTTGGCGGCCAAGAACCGTTTGCCAGCAATGTATGGAGGCGCTGAGTTTACGGAGGTTGGTGGACTTATGAGCTATGGACCGGACATCTCCGATAACTTTCGCCGTGCCGCCGTCTATGTCGACAAGATTCTGAAAGGCACCAAGCCCGCAGACCTGCCAGTGGAACAGCCGATGAGGTTTGAGTTCATCATCAATTTGATCGCGGCCAAGCAGATCGGCCTCACGGTTCCGCCAAACGTGCTGGTAAGGGCGGACAGGGTGATCAGATAACAGAGTTCAGAAGTCAGAGGTCAGTTGTTAGCAAAGTCAGGAGAAATGCCGTGAGGAAAAAAATCTTTTGTCTTGCACTTGGCGCGATGCTCTCGGCACTTAGCTTTTCGGTCGCGGCGCAGCGGACGGGAAAAATTCCCCGGATCGGATATCTGTCGTCGCTCTCTGCCTCTTCGGATTCCAGTCGGAAAGACGCATTCCGACAGGGACTAAAGGAACTCGGTTACGTCGAGGAAAAGAACGTCGCTATTGAATACGAATTTGCGCAAGGGAAGCTCGACCGGCTTCCCGACCTAGCGGGAGAGTTAGTCCGTCAAAAAGTTGATGTCATCGTTGTCGGCGGATCTACCGCAACACGAGCGGCGAAGAATGCCACCAAGCTGATCCCCATCGTCATGATTAATGTAACCGATCCTGTTGTGCTCGGGTTCGTTGTGAGCCTCGCGAGGCCTGGAGGAAACATTACCGGGTTGTCCAACTTGGCACCCGAACTGGGCGGGAAACGATTGGAACTTTTAAAGGAGATTGTTCCACAGCTTTCCCGGGTGGCAGTCTTGGGGGATCCGAACAGTCCAGCCTATGGCCCGCAGCTCAATGAACTTAAGCTTGCGGCACGAGCGTTGGGTCTGCAGCTTCAACCCGCGGAAGTGAGAGGCCCCGGCGACTTGGAGAGCGCTTTCTCGGCGATGATCAAGGCTCGTGCTGGCGCTCTTATGGGGCTGCAACAACCTACGATAGATATTCTCCGAGAACGGATAATTGATCTCGCCGGCAAGAACCGGCTGCCGGCGATGTATCCGAACAGGGAAAATGTGGAGGCGGGCGGTCTCATCTCCTATGCCGCAGATATTTCCACGATGTTTCGCCGCGCAGCTACTTACGTGGACAAAATCCTAAAGGGAACTAAGCCAGCCGATCTTCCAGTCGAACAACCGATGAAGTTCGAGCTGGTGATCAACCTGAAGACGGCCAAGCAGATCGGTCTGACGATCCCGCAGTGGACGCTAATGAAGGCGGATAGGGTGATTAGATGACAGTACTGAGTAACGAGTGCTGAGTGCTGAGGTTCCCCGCCTCGCCAACTCAGTCCTCAGTCCTCGTTACTCAGTACTTTGATGGTGAGGAGTAAAAAGTAACGGGTAAGGCGACAGGCACAAATCCAGAATGGTGAAGATATGCCGAATAAAATCTTGATCGTCGATGACGAGCCCTTTAATCTCGATCTGCTGGAGCAAGAGCTGCAAGACCAGGGCTATACGATCGAGCGCGCCACCGACGGGGCGGAGGCGCTGGAAAAAGTGCCTTCCTTCTTGCCAGATGTGATCCTTCTCGATTATATGATGCCTAACATGAATGGGCTGGAAGTCCTCGGACGGCTGCGCAAAGATGAAAAGCACAAGGGCATTCCCGTGATTTTGCTCACGGCGAAGGCCACGCAGGAAGACAAGATCCGCGGCCTGGACGCGGGGGCGGACGACTACGTGGTGAAACCATTCGACTCCTTCGAGCTGATGGCCCGGGTGCGCGCGATGATACGCATCAAGGAGATGCACGATTTATTGGAAGACTGGAATCGCGATCTCGCCGACAAAGTCGCGCGCCAGGTGGAAGAGCTCGAGCGCGTCAAGCGGCTCAAACGCTACCTTTCGCCGCAGATCGCCGAAACCATTCTGGGCGAGGACGAAAGCCATTTCAAAAGCCACCGTCGGGAAATTACCGTTGTGTTCCTCGACCTGCGCGGTTTTACCGCCTTTTCCGAAAGCGCCGAGCCGGAAGAGGTCATGGAGGTGCTGCGCGGTTATCATGCCGAGATGGGCAAGCTAATTTTCCAATACGGCGGCACGCTGGAGCGCTTCGCCGGCGACGGCATCATGATTTTCTTCAATGATCCGGTGCTCTGTCCGGATCACACCGAGAAAGCGATTCGCATGGCGCTTGAAATGCAGCTGCGGGTGGCCGAACTGCGCAAGGGGTGGCTGAAGAGAGGTTATGATCTGGATCTGGGCATCGGTCTGGCCGCTGGTTACGCCACCCTGGGAAATATTGGCTTTGAGGGCCGGATGGACTATGGTGCGATTGGTAACGTAACCAACCTTGCGGCCCGGCTGTGCGGCGAGGCTATGGGCGGCCAGATCCTCGTCGATCGCAAAACACTGAGCAGGATCGAAGAGCTCGTTGAAGTCGAGGCGCGCGATGAATTAACCCTGAAAGGTTTTCCGCGCCCGGTGGCGGCTTTTAACATCTTGAAGATAAAATAGGCCGGTAACGGTGGGAGAATCGACTATGAAACCGCCCCGCTTTCGCCTCGAGTTCTGGGGCGTGCGAGGGAGCTATCCGACGCCGGATAAGACCACGCTGGCCTACGGCGGCCACACTTCCTGCGTCGAGGCGTCGGTCGGCGAACATCACCTGATCTTCGACGCCGGCACTGGAATCATTCCTCTGGGCAAAAAATTGACCAACGGGCGGAGTGGGCCGGAGCACTTGAACCTCTTTCTCAGTCACACTCACCATGATCACGTCTTTGGCTTTTACTTTTTCGAGCCGCTGTTTCGCCCCGGCAATCAGATCTACGTTTTCGGACCGGGCTCGCCGGAAAGGCCTCTGCACGATACGCTGCGCGCGGCCATGGAGCCAAGCTTTTTCCCGGTCAAACTCCGGGATCTCGACGCCAACAGCAAGTTCTACTCGCTGCAAGGCGGTGAACGCGTTGAGCTGCGGGACTCGGGGGACCTGCCGCGGGTAGACCGCGCTGGGGCGGAAAAGCCGGAAAACGGCGTGACGATTCTGGTGAAAAGAAGCAAGGCTCATCCCAATGGCGTGCTGCTCTATCGCATTAACTATCGCGGCAAAAGCGTTGTTTATGCCACCGATGTCGAACAGAAGGACGGCGGCTACCCCGATATCATCCGTTTTATCCGCGGCGCGGACGTGCTGATTCACGACGCGCAATATCTCAGCCGGGAATACCATTCGTCGAAGATTTCCCGCAAAGGTTGGGGGCACAGCACGGTGGAGAGGGCCGCCGAGGTGGCGAAAAAGGGCGCGGTGAAACGGCTGATTCTATTCCACCACGATCCAACTCATGACGACGCAACGATAACCGCGATGGAAAAGCGGGCCCAGCGCATATTCCCGGCGACCGCCGCCGCCTACGAAGGAATGAAACTGGATCTATTTCGGCGGCGCTAGCCGAGGAGCGAAGATGTTGACAAGATTCGTCGTGATGTCGCTTTTTCTGTTGGTTCCGACAGCGGCGCAAGCTCAGCCCGGAGCCGCCCGCGTCGGTGTCCTGATCCCCGCGCTGGATCGGCCGCAATCTCAATCCATTAAAGGGCTCAAGGAGATGCTCAAACAGCTAGGATTCGAGGAGCGGAAACAGATCATTTTTGAAATTCGCGACGCCAAAGGGGACCGCGCCGGCTTGGAACCGGCAGCTAAGGAACTGGTGGCGCAAAAATCCGCCGTTATTCTTACCACCGGCACCCGCGCCACGCGGGTAGCGAAAACAGCTACCCGCGACCTTCCCATTGTTTTTATCCATCCCGGAGATCCGATCCGATTGGGTTTGGCAAAAAGCCTCGAAGGGTCCGGCGCGAACTTGACCGGAGTGGGCGCGTTCGCCTCGCAGACGACCGAGAGGCGGATGGGTATTTTGAAAGACCTATTGCCGGGATTGCGGCGAATTCATGTTTTCTTCGACTCCAACGACCCATTCGCCCGTGAGAACTTTGAAACTGCCAAAGCGGCGGCGCAAAAGCTCCGCCTGGAAGTTATTGAGCACGGCGTCAAGTCGGCGGACGAATTGAAGGCATCCGTCGGTCAACTCGAATCCGCCAAGAACGAGGCGATATTCCACATGCCCGACGACCTGGTCGAGAGCGAGGCCGATTTTATTTTCGATGTCGTGAGAAAAAAGAAGCTGCCCACGATGTTTAACGAGGATTTCTGGGCGATCAAAGGGGCGATGGCCGCCTACGGCCCCAATTACTACGAGATGGGACGGCAAGCCGCTCGCCTCGTCGAGGCGATTTTAAAGGGACGAAAGCCCGAGGCTCTGCCGATTCAGCGCGCCAATAAATTCGATCTGACGCTTAACTATCGAACCGCCAACTTTATCGGCGTCAGCCTCTCCCAGGAGATGATTAAGAAGGCGGATCGAGTCATCCGGTAGGCGGGAATTATCATTATTATTAACCTTCACCCTTGACGATGAAAGTTGCGAGCGAAGGAACAAGACTGAAGGCCGCAGACGTAGAGCCGGGCAGTTTGCAGCAGGCCCGACCGTTGGAATGACCCCACTTGGGGTTGGCGCGGGTGGCCTTCGAGCCACAGCCCCATCGTCTGCGGCCGTAAGGCTTGTCCCTGAGCGGGGACTTTCGGGGGAATCATCATGGAAGCACTGGCGGACATCATACGAGGAATCCCGATTTTCTCCAGCCTGTCGCGCGAGGACATCGCCAAGGTGCTCGGCAAGATGGAGGAGATTTCCTTCGGCGCGGCGCAAACCATATTCGTCCAGGGCGACACAGGGGACGCCTTCTATCTGATCAAAGACGGCACCGTGCAGGTCCTGCTGGAAAGCCCGTCCGGCCGATCTGAACCCATCGCCGTGCTCGGACCCCAGAACTGGTTTGGAGAAATGGCGCTGCTTTCCGGCGAACCGCGATCGGCGACCATCGTCACGGTCAAGGAAACCACGCTGTGGAAGCTCAGCCGGGAGGCTTGGGATGAATTGATCGAAAAGCACCCTTCCTGGCTCTTGCAGTTCTGCGCGACGCTGAGCAAGCGCCTGTCCCGCGCCGACCAGCAATATAAATCCGGGCGCGATGCGTTTAACTCTCTGGCCGAGGAGTTTTACTCCACGAGATCGCCGGCGCAGCAAGCATTTTTCCGCCGCGCCAGCCTGCTGGGCGAAATCGATACCCAGACGGCCGACCAACTCCTCGCTACCTCCGCAGCGACCCTTCTGCCTGCGGAGATCGACAAACAGCAATTTCCTCTGATCCGCCGCCTCGGCGGCGAACGGTATGAACTGCATGCCTTCTTCCGAGATTTCCTGCAAGAAAAATTGCTCGACGTCGAAGGAGAAGAAGGTAAGCAACAACTCCACCGCCAAATCGCCGCGGGCTACGAAACGCTGGGCGGCTGGCAACGAGCGGTTCAGCAATATCTGGCGATCCAGGAGTGGCCCGGCGTATCCCGGGTGCTTGCGGCGCTAGACGAAGTGGGGCTCAATAGCTCCGCCTCGTTCATAAAGGATGTCTTGGAAAGCATTCCAGCGGATCATTTTTTTACCGATTCACAGTTGATCCACTTGCAAGCGATGATTTTCACCCAGCTCGGCGACTTGCCGGCCGCGATCAGAACTTACAAGACGGGACTGGCGCGCCGAGCCCAAGGGATACTCGGGGCCGAAGTGGTTGGCCGCTACGTGGGCATGGCGGACGGATTGGCGCAAAGAGGAGAGCATCCCCAGGCGATCAACGTCTTGAAAAGCGCGCTCAATCTGGTGGACCGCGAAAGCGCCGGTGGCGAGCAAACCGATACTTTCCCGAATCCTAGGGACGCTCTCGAGGCCACCCTCTCGATGGCCGGCGGAAAGGCGCGTGCGCTCCTTTCAAGGCTGCTGGGAATGTCGCTCACTCTGCGCCAATCGAGCTCGCGAAGCCGCTGGCTGGGGGGCATTGCCGGTCTCGGTGTCTGGGCTTATCTTTGGTTCGCGCAGCCCGACGTCGGCTTGGACGCCAACGGCAACAAACTGCTCGGCCTGTTGTCCCTTACCCTGATCTACTGGATTTTTTGGGTCTTGCCCGATTATGCCGTCGCGCTGATTTTCGGCCTGGGATTGATTCTCACGCGCCTGGCCTCGCCGAATATCGTCATGGGTGGGTTCGCGAGCACGACTTGGTTCATGACCCTGGGCGTGCTGGGAATCGGCGCGGCGATTACGGGATCTGGACTTTTTTATCGGCTCTCGCTCCATCTGGTGCGCTTTTTCCCTCTGAGTTTTTACTGGCAGGTCATCGCCACGGGCGTGATGGGCGTCGTGGTGATGGCCCTGATTCCCCAGCAGACCGCCCGCACTTCGATCACCAGCCAGATGCTGATGAATCTCGCCGATAGTCTCGGTTACAGGACTCCCTCCAAGGCCTCCACCGGGCTGTTCGCGGCGAGCTTCCTCGGCCTGGGCCAGCTGGGCTTTCTGTTCCTGACCGGTTCGACCACCAGCTTGATCGCCTGGGGTCTGCTGCCGGCCGACGTGCGCGAGCAATTCACCTGGGGTTATTGGTTCGTCGCCGCTCTGCCGCCGACCCTGATCGTGATCCTCTTATTACTGATATGCATCGTCGCGCTCTATAAGCCGGAGGTGCAGCCGATCGTCTCTTACAAAATGGTGCAGACGCAACTCGAGGTCCTGGGACCCCTGTCCTTCAAAGAATGGATCAGCCTCGGCGTTCTTCTTTTTACCATCACTGGATGGCTGACGACTTCTTACCATGGCGTTGACAGCGCTTGGATCGCCCTGGTCGCCTTTACGGTTCTCATTACCACCGGCGTCTTGGACCCGCAAACTTTCAGGAGGGCGATCGATTGGGAGTTACTCCTCTATATGGGCGTGACTCTGAGCATCCCCGCCCTTTTGACGCGCGCGAAAATCGATCAATGGCTGGTCGAGTTGATCTCGCCGGTGATTCTTCCGTTCCTGCAAAATCCGGCCCTGTTCTTCATCATCATTGCGATTCTGACCTATTTCCTAAAATTGTTTTTCACCAGCTTTCTCACCGTCGTGACGCTCTGCGTCGCCCTGCTCCCCTTGTCCGTCGATATCGGCATGAGCCCATGGATCGTCGCGATGATTATCTTGATGGCCTCCGAAGTTTGGTTTTTCCCCTTTCAGGTCGATTGGCATACGCTCGCCTATTCGACCTCGGAGAAGAAGGGCTTCAGTTATCCGCTGATGTGCCGCGTCAATCCCTTTTACGCGGTCGCCTATGTCTTAGCCTTGGTCGCCGCGATTCCCTATTGGAGATATCTGGGCTTGATGGGGTAGCGCGGATAGTTCTTACCAGCGTGGCCTTCGCAGTGATACCCGTTAATTCAGTTCAATGTTCCAGGCCCGCCCTGAGCTCAGTCGAAGGGTGCAAGGTTCAATGAATCGGATTTGAAGATTGGATTTGTACTTGGAACTTTGAACATTGAACCTTGAACGAGGTGGATCCGGGCTCACTCCTTAATCAACGGTACGTCGTCACTCCTCTTCTGCATGAATAATCCGAGCTAACGGTAGCCTTGAAAAAGAATGCCAGGCCACAAGAAACCGGGAATAATGATCGTAAGGGAGTTTAAGGGTTTAAATGTGGCCAGGGACGGAATTGAACCGCCGACACGAGGATTTTCAGTCCTCTGCTCTACCGACTGAGCTACCTGGCCAGAAGTTTGGAAATTGAAATATTGCTCAAAAGGCGTGGAGAGTCAAGATTTCCTATCAGATTTCCGTCTTTCCCGCGCAAATATCTTCCACTTGCCGCTCGACAAAATCGATGACTTGGGTTTCCAGCCGCACGCCGTCGAGCGCGTTGATCTCCTGAATTCCGGTCGGGCTGGTGACGTTGACTTCGGTGAGAAAACCACCGATCACGTCCAAGCCGACGAGATACAACCCGTCGGCGACAAGCAACGGCGCTAGCGCCGCGCAGATCTCGCGGTCCTTTGCCGTCACTTCAGTCTTTACGCACTGCCCTCCGACATGGATGTTCCCGCGCGTCTCGGTCTCAAGCGGGACTCTCAGAACGGCTCCAAGTGGCTTACCGTTTAGCGTGATAATGCGCTTGTCGCCCTGCCGGATCTCGGGCAAGTAGCGTTGCCCCATGATCAGCCTTCGACCGTTGTCGGTGGCGGCTTCCAATATGGCATTGGTGTTTCGATCGGCTTGATTGAGATAGAAAACCCCGCTGCCGCCGCACCCGTCCAGCGGCTTGACGATCATCTCGCCGCCGAGCTCCGTCATGAATGCTTTTAGCCGCTCCATGTCGCTGGCCACGAGGGTTTGCGGAATTTGCTCCGGAAATCTTAGAGCGTAGAGCTTTTCATTGGCTTCCCGCAGCCCTTTCGGATTGTTCATCACGAAACATTTGCGCTCGTCCACCAAGCTCAGTAAATGGGTACTGAAGAAAAACTTCATATCGAAGGGGGGATCCTTGCGCATGAGGAGCGCATCGAAATCCTCCAGCGCGCCGGTAATATAATCTCCCAGATCATAATGCGGCGTGGCGCACGCGACCCGGAGCCGGCGGTAGCGGCCGCGCGGCGTGCCCCCGCGGATGAAAAGATCGCCCAATTCCATATAGTAAATCTCATGGCCGCGCTGCTGGGCTTCCAACATCAGGACGAAGGTTGTGTCCTTGTCGATGTTGATCTTTTCTATGGGGTCCATCACGACCCCGATTCTCAGGGTTTGCATGTGGCGCGTGATTACTTTCGCTCTTTAACCTCGAATCACCCAAGTGCCCGCCAAGTAGTCATGCCAGGCTCTTTTTTCACAGCTCCAGAGAACCCATAGAAAACCCAACGCCAGAGGAGCGAAGCCGACGGTTGCGACCCAGCGCAGAAACGCCCGCCGGAAGGTGATTGTTCCCTGCTCCTTGCCGACGAGTTTCAATCCGAGCAGCCATTTGCCGATGGTCTTTCCTTCCATGCCGTGAAACAAAACGAAATAGATCGTCGTCAATCCGATCCCGCCCCAGCTTAGGAAAATGAATAGTGGCTTTATGTTTTCCCCCGTAACGGCGCGGTCATGGGCGGACAACCCTACTTTGTAAGCGATGTATAAAAGCAAACCCATAATCAAGGCCAGTACCGAGATGACGATCAGGTCGACGACAAATGCGCAGGTACGGCGGAAGAATCCGCCCCAGCGGACTTCCTGGTTTCGATCACGGCTCTGCTCCTCGATTTGGGCGAAGGGGGTCGCGCTTGCCTCGCTTGCGATTGGCCGATCCCCCGTCTCCGGGATTTCGCCGATCTCGAAAGGCTCTTCTTCGGCCGTGAGCGCGAATTCTTCGCGCTGGTGTCCCATGAAGACTCTTCGATGCAACGGCATGGCGCCGCAGTTCGGACATTGCTTGTCGGCCGGCTCGATCGGGCGCTCGCAGTTTTGGCATAGCATGGTGTTAATGAAATACCGTCCCGTCGCTTATGCTAGAAAATGCCGGCGACCGAAGCAAGGGGAGCTTATCCCAGATCGCCCCACAAGAACTGCACGAGCGACGCCGCGGACACGGCTGCGGTCTCGGCCCGAAGAATGCGGCGGCCTAACCGAATCGCCTTGAATCCGCGCCCCTGAGCCAAATCCGCTTCCTGATCGCTGAGACCGCCTTCGGGACCGATGACGAGAAGAATCGAGCGGGCGTCCGGGTCTGTCGCGTGCACTTGCTTTAGGGTTTGGTGGGCCTCTTTTTCCCAAAACAAGAGATTCAGCGGGCCGGTGGTTTGTTGGACCATGTTCGCAAAATTGACTAGAGGAAAAATTTCCGGGATGCGAGTCCGGCCGCATTGCTTGGCCGCCGCCAGGGCGATTTTTTGCCAACGTTCGCCGCGCTTTTCGATCTTGCGCTGATCCAACTTCGGCACCGTGTAGGCCGAGAGAAACGGCACGATCGCTTGGGCTCCCAGTTCCGTCGCTTTCTCGACGACGAAGTCCATCTTTTCGCCTTTGGTCAGACCGACCGCCAGGGTAAGTTGTAAAGGCGATTCCCGCTCGGCTTGGACCGATCGCAATAGGTCTATCTCCGCCGCTTGGGCGCTGAGAGACCGTATGACCGCTTCATGTTCCCCGCCGGCGTCATCGAAGACCATGATCGAATCCCCCGGTCCGAGCCGCAGGACTTTTCTAAGATGATCGAGCTCCGGCCCCTCAACAGTCGCCCGCTGATGGTTGATGCTTTTTCTTGGAACGAAGAAACGAGCCATTTCCTTATTTCCGTTTAAGCAGCAGCGTCACCCACTCTTTTTCTCGCTTGCGCCGGAGAAGAACGAAACCCTCGGTGCCAAAGCGACGCGTGACCGCACGGGCCTGCTCGTGCAAAATCCCGGACAGAATAAGAAAGCCCCGCGACCCAACCTTCTGCGCCAACGCATCGGCAAGTCCAAGGATCGTCTCGGCCGTCAGATTGGCGACTACCAGCGAAAATGATTTTCCGATCCGGCGCAACGCCGCGCCCGACAGATGGGCGTTTTTTTCGACGCCATTGAAGCTTAGGTTTTCGCGCGCGACCTTTAACGCAACCGGATCGTTATCTATGGCCCAGACGGTCCGCGCCCCCAGCTTGGCCAGTGCAATCGCCAAGATGCCGGACCCAGTGCCGACGTCGAGGGCAGCGAAATCCTTGCCGCGAAAATAACCCGCCGCCTTTTCGAGAAACTCCAGACAACCTCGCGTAGTCGCATGGGTGCCCGTGCCGAACGCCATTCCCGGCTCGATGGTGATCACCTCGCGCCGGTTGTTTTTGGGCGGCGGCAACCATGGCGGCGTCACCCAGAATGATCTGCCGACTTTCTGCGCCTTGATGAATCGGCGCCAGGAGTCATGCCAGTTTTCCTCCTTGATAACTTTCCACCGCGCGCTGAGCTTGCGCCGGCGACCGTCAAGCCCTTCGATGGCCCGAAGAAATCGGCGCACCGCTCGTTTGAGGGAAGCGTCCGTGCGGGAACGGCGAAAGTAACCTTCGATGCCGTTCCGCTTGACGACGACGCCGGGCGAGCCGCGCTCGATAAGAAAGTTGGACACCGCATCGAGGTCTGCCGCGCTCGCGCGAACGGAAAGTCGAAGCCACGATTGAGGCACGAGTTTTTATGCCATAGGGATCAAACCGGATCAAACGACGATTCGTTGAGCTCGCTCCATCACCAGCCGGCTTGTCAAATTTGCCGCTTCCAGATATTGAAAATAGGAGAGCAAAAGGAACTCAGCATGAAATTAGCCACGATCAAGCCGAGCGATCTTGCGATCGTGAAAAACGACACGTTGATCCCTGTCGGTGAAGCGTTAAGCCGCGAGGGCGCCTTGCCCAGGGGCGCGACGATGCTTGACCTCATCGCTCAGTACGACGGCGTCAAGGCGACGCTGGAACGTCTCGCGGCCGCCACCGGCGGCGCCAAACTCGACCCGCAATGGCTCAAACCTCCGGTGGAGAGACCGTCAAAAATCTGGGCCGCCGCCGGCAACTATAAGCGCGGCAGCGCCGGGCTGGGAGACGCCCGGGGCCGAGGCAGCGCCGCACAAAGGTCGCCTGAGGAGCTGCTCGAAAATATTTTTCTCAAACCGCCGTCATCCATTGCCGGGCCGCAGGACAATATCCTGATTCCGAAAAACGCCGATTCGATCTTTCCGGAGCTGGAGCTTTGCGTGGTGATCGGCAAGCCGACTCGCCATATTTCCAGGGAGCGTGCCTACGAAGCGATTTTCGGCTACACGATCATGCTCGACGTGACCGCGCGCGGCTATGGTCTGAGCACGAATATGTCCGGCACCCGCAGCGTGCGCAAAGGCTTTGAAACATTCTCGCCGATCGGACCTTGGATCGCCACGAGAGATGAAATCCCCGATCCTCACAATCTTTGGATGAAGCTTTGGATCAACGGCGAACTCAAACAGTCGGCCAAGACCGACGCGATGATCAATGACATCGCCACGCAGGTAAGTTTCTTGTCGCAGGTCACGACCTTGTACCCGGGCGATTTGATTACGACCGGAAACCCCGATTCGCCGGAATTTCAAGAAAAACTCAAGCCGGGCGACGTTTTGAAAGCCGAAATCGAAGGCATCGGGGCAATGACTCTAGGCGTCGCCAAAGAGAAATAGGTTGCATTAATCGCGGCCAAGGAACGGCCTCGATGGTGAGGCGTAAGGAGTGAGGGGTTGACCCTCAGATCACAAAAACGCAAAGGACACCAAGGAAGAAAATAATGGTACGCATCGCGCCGTTTCGCGGGGTATTTTACAATCAGAAGAAAAATCGAAACCTTGCCAAAGTGATCGCGCCGCCTTATGACGTGATCTCGCGGGAGGAGCAGGAAAGGCTCTATAAGAAGTCGCCCTATAACTTCGTCCGCCTCGATCTCAGCCAGGAGCCCGATTCCTACAGCGCGGTCCCCCTGCTTCTTCAGGAATGGCGAACCCAGGGCGTTTTGGGGCGCGACGAAACCCCGGCCATTTATTTTCTGGCGCACCGCTTTACTCTCAAGGGCGGCGCAAAGAAGGTGCGCCAGGGATACTTCGCGCTTACCCAACTCCAGGATTTTTCCGACGGCGCAATCCGGCCTCATGAAAAGACTCTCGATGCCCCGAAAGAAGATCGCTTGAAGCTCATGCTCGCTTGCAACGCCCAGCTAAGCCCGATCTTCGCGCTGTACGCGGAGCCGAAGCTGACCATCAATCGAATGCTCGCCGCCCAGGTCGACGGACTCCCGCCGTTTATCGAGGTAGAGCAAGACAACGGCGAGGAGTGCCGGCTCTGGCGGATCGGCGATCCGGCGGTGATCCAAAAGGTGGTGCAGGAAATGAACGATCAGCGGCTGCTCATTGCTGATGGCCACCACCGCTACGAAGCGACACTGAACTACCGCGACCAGATGCGCAGGGAGCGGGGCCAGTGGACCGGGCGAGAGGCTTTCAACTACATCTTGGCCTACTTCGCCAACATGAACGACGAAAACGTTGTCATCTTGCCGACGCACCGGCTAGTGCGAGGTTATACGCATAAACCGTTCCTGGAATTGGAAGAAGCGCTACAAGCCTATTTTTACTTGGAACAACATCCAAAGACACCGGAAGGTAAGATATCGTTTCTCAAAGCGCTCCAAACCGCCGGCAGGAAACATCGCGTCATCGGCGCCAGCTTCAAACGCGATCCGCGCTATCTGATTCTCCGTCTCAAGAACAGGAGAATCATGCAGCGTCTGGCGCCGGACATAAGCGCGCCGCTGCGCGAACTCGATGTGACGACGCTGCATCTGCTGATTCTCGAACGTATTCTCGGCATGCCGCCGGAGCAGCAGGTCAACGGTGAAACCATCCGCTACTCCCAAGACGAAGAGGGAGTTCTCCAATCACTGGAAAAAGAAGATTTCCAAGCGGCATTCATACTTAATCCGCCGAAGGCGGAAGAAATACTGACGATCGCCAACGGCGGCGAAAAGATGCCGCAGAAGTCGACCTACTTTTACCCCAAGCTCAGCTCGGGGCTGATCGTCAACGAGATCGACCCTAACGAGGAAATTTAGTCCGAAACGGAAGCAATTCAAACCTAATCGCAAGAAAACGCATGTCCGATGGACATCACGCTCATCCAGGAAACGGTTCGTAATGGAGATTACTATTGGCGCCAACACGCAGTCGAGCGAAGTATTGAAAGAGACATATCGGAAACAGAGGTTGCGGAAGCGATCCTGAACGGAAGGATCATAGAGGAATATCCCGATGACAAGTACGGGCCGAGCTGTTTAATCTATGGTCGCACGAAGCGGGGAAGACCTATTCACGCACAATGCTCCTTACCACCTGATATCTGGATTATCACCGTGTACGAACCGGATGCCGATGAGTGGGTGGACTTCAGCAAAAGGAAACGATAAACTTTCGTTATGAATTGCCGCGTATGTCATTGGCCGATGGCTGCAAAGACAACTACCGTCGACCTCCGAATCGGTGACAAATTGCTGGTTGTTGAGGGAGTTCCGGCAAAAGTCTGCGATCACTGCGGCGAAAGAATTTTTACTCCGGCCGTGACAAGGAAGCTCCAAGGTCTAGTGAAGCGACGAAAAAAACCGCCGCGAACCCTCAGAGTGCCAGTCTTTTCTCTCCAATAGGGCGCTGCTTAAGAATACCAAACCGACACAGGTCTGCCGCGTTGCGGATGTTCCTGTTACTGGAGCAGTTCGCTCGCTATCCGTTGGATGCGCCGGCGCTGAGGAATCATGTCTTCGGCCTGGACGTTACGATAGGAACGGCCGGGTTTCATTGCGCTGTTGGGCTCCGCAGGGGGAACATCCACCCGACGGCTGTTGGTCTGCGTTTTCACCCAGTCGATTTGGCCGCGACGCGAGAGCAGCCAGTTGATATAAATCTTAGCCGCGTTCGGATGAGGAGCCCGGTTAAACAGGCCGATGCCGCTTGAGCCCGAGGCCCAATAAATGATGGTTTTCGGATCTTCCACTGCGGCGATATTTTTCCCCGCCCCCTGTTTCTGGAAGTGGACGAGAACATACTCGTTGAGTCCGATGGCGATGGGATAGCGCCCGCGCACGAGCCACTCGACGAGCTGGCGGCGGTCGGGGGTCACGATGAGCTTCTGATCGCGCAGCAGCTTGCCGATCAGCTCGTCACCATAGGCGAACGACATGACAAGTATGTCGGTGAGCCCCTTGCCTTCGACGCGCGGGTCCTGGATGATCATCTTCCCCGTCCATTTGGGATCTAACAGATCGCGAGCCGATTTAATCTCGTTAGCCGAGACAAGATCGCGATTGACGTAGATGTTGTCTCCTGCCAGCGTGCCGCCAAAAGCGTAAAAGATTTTTTTCTCCAGGTCTGCCCAGCCCGCATCGAAACCGCCGATCCATTCCTTATCGTTCTTCACCTCAGGGAGAATGAGCGCCGGTTTCAGAGGATCCAAAGCACCGACCGGCTTGAATGCCGCAAGCGCCGAGGTAGGACCGGAAATATAAAGATCCCATCCATAGACGTTGGCCTGGCGCTCTCTTAGGATGCGCGCGACTTTATCACCGCCCCTCCCTCCCAGCAGCTCCACCTTGATCTTTGGATACTGTTTGGTAAAGCCGGTTATCGCTTCGCGAAAAGAGTCGCCGGGAGGACCCGCGATGCCGATCTCGCCCTCTCGCTCCGCTGCCGCCAGCGTGGCTTCCCATTCCTTCTGCCAGGCTGACTGCGCTTCCGCCGTCATGGCCGGACGAAAAACGGCGAGGAGCAAAAGACAGTAAGCAAAGAGCCGCATCGACTTTTGTTTATGGTGGCGGAGTCTCATGGTTAACCTCTTGGAACGCTTGCCTCGCAGTTTTCGATGGATCTCCTAAACGCCCCGCACTACCGAATTTCCGGCTTCACGTACTTCACCGTGCCGCCGCCTTTTTGCGAGTGGAGGTAGCCTTCCACGTCGTTCAGCGGGTTGGTGTAGTACCGTAGGCGGTGCTGGACGAGGTCGTCGGCTTTGAGCGCCATATCGAAGGGTAGGTCTTTTTGCATGTAGCCGGCGATCTTGGCGCTCTCCAGCGTCGCGCCGTTGCGGCTGGCGAGTTCTTTGGCGAGCGTTTCGACGTAACCGTCGAGTTCTTGCTCCGGCACAACTTGGGACACCAAGCCGACCCGCTCGGCTTCGATCCCCGTGAGAGTTCTTCCGGTCAGAGATATGAAAAAGGCTTTCTTAAACGGTATACCCGCGTGAAAAAGCGTCGGCGTGGCGGTGGCCCCATAGCTGCCGCGAATCACTTCCGGCATGCCGAACTTCGCGGTATCGGCGGCGACGACCAAGTCATGACCGTTGATCAGAGCCAGTCCGCCGCCGAGGCACCAGCCTTTCACCGATGCAACCGTCACTTGAGGAAGCTTGCGCATGATGTCGACGATCTCGGCGACGCCGCCGAAGCCGCGGGTTCTGCGCCGATTGTATTGACCCTTCATATCGTAAAGATCGCGTCCGGACGAGTAGGAATTGCCGGCGCCGGTCGTGACGACGCAGCGGATCTTGTCATTATCGGCAAGGGCACGGAGAATACTCGCCAGTTCAGCGAGCAAAGCGATGCTGAGCGCGTTTTTTTTCTCAGGCCGGTTGAGCATCAGCCACGCGATGCCTGCGTTTTCGTCGATGTCAGAATTGATGAGTTTGTTGTCGGCCATGGGGGTCTCCGTGAAGGAAATCGTTCAAGGGTTCAAGGTTCAACGTTCAAGGTGCAGCGACCCACAACTCGCCACAGAAATTAATCTTGCAGCCCGTGGCGCTGCGCCACTTTGAGAAAGATCGAGCCTACGACTACTGTGCCCAGCGCGATGACGAGACTGAAAGCGGCCAGCTCGCCGACATGGCCGTTATCCCATAGCTCCCAGATTTTCACCGCCACCACCTGCGAACCCGGTGAATACAGCAGCAAGGCGATGGAGAGTTCCCTGAACGTAATGAGAAAAATATAGATCCAACCGGCGAGCAACGCAGGCATGATGAGCGGTACGACGACTTGGCGCATCATCTGAAACCAGCTCGCGCCGCTGACCATGGCGCCTTCTTCAAGCTCCTTGTGCAGGCTTAAAAGCGCCGAGTGGCTGAAGCGAATGCCGTAGGGAAGGTAGCGGGCGATGAAGGCCAGCACGAGAATCCAGATCGTTCCATAGACCGGGATCGGCAGCATCAGATACATTTTCAAGATCGCGATGCCCATCACGATTCCCGGAAACACCAGCGGCAACATCGCCATCTGGTCGAGCACCCAGCGGGCCTTGATGGAGGCGCGCACGATCAACCACGCGGCAAAAAAAGTGATGGCGATGGCAATCGTCGCCGAACTCACGCTCACGGTCAAGCTGTTGAAAACCGAGCCGACGATGCTGCTGTCGGCGAAGGCGGTTCGGTAATTGTTGAAACTGACCATGGACAGCGCCTTCCACGAGGGCGCCTGGGCGAAAGGCAAGAGAGATGACCAGGTGATCGCCGCGATGGGAAAAATTTGCAGCAGCGGCAAGACGAGCATCAGAACGCCGCCCAGCCAACGCCACCGGCCCAGTTCGACGCGGTGAGGTCGGTAAGCCTTGCCACTGATGGTTGTGTACTTGTAGGTTTTGCTGGTGATTCGGTAATAGGGCATGAGACCGAGAGCGACCATCACAATCAGTATGATCGAGTAGGCGCTGGCTTCGCCGTACTTGGGAATCAGGCCGCCTCTGATCTGAAGATAGATCTTGGTAGTCAGCACCTCGACGCCGGCGGGAATGCCGATCAGCGCTGGAATCTCGAAGGCTTCGAGAGAGCGAATGAAAGTCAAGATTAAGACGGCCAAGACGCTTGGCAGCGCCAGCGGAAAGGTCACCTTGCGAAAAACCTGCCAGCCGGTGCTGCCGGCCGTCGTCGCCGCTTCTTCCAGGGCCGGGTCCATGGCACGAAACGGCGTGGACATGAGCAAGAAGACGATCGGTATCCAGAGAAAGCTCTCAACCAGGATCATCCCCTGCATGGAAAAGATATTCAGCAGCGGCGCGCCGGTGAAGGGCATGACCACGGCATTGAGAATTCCCGCTTTGGGGCCGAGCAACATGATCCAGCCGACCACCTTGATGATGCCGGGTATGGCGAATGACACGTAAGCCGTTATGTAGGCCAGGGTGCGAAAGGGCGCGTCGGAGCGCTCGGCGAGCCACGCCAGGGTAGTGCCGTAACAGATCGCGATGCCGGCGCTGCCGACTGAAAAGATCATGGAATTGGCAAGCAAGCTCTTAACGTCGCCGAGGGATTCGACGATATTCATGAAATGCTGGATCGTAAAACTGCCGGCTTGCAGGCCGCGGTCGATGACCAGACTCGTGTGCAGGATGAAAAAGAAGGGAGGCAACACCAGATAGGCCAGCGTTACACCGGTCAAAATAAACATCCACTGGGTTGGGTTTCGCACCATCATCGCGAACATAGGTCAGGCCCTCACGCTTTCACGATTTCGAGTCTCGCGTCAACCCGGAACTGGAAACTAACTAATGCCAGCTATATATCAAAACAGCCAGGCAAGACAATTGCGCTACTTTCGATCCTTACGCTTCCGAGTGTGAGAAATTATCTTTGACATTTGATGCTGGCTAGATTTGGGTACTTCGACGGAGTTTATCGTGAGCAGCGGAAACCTCCGTAGTCTTGGCGAAGGAGGGTCAATAGCTCCTGACCCAATTTTCTTCATTTTCACTCCACGGTCGAGTGCCGCGGACTAGCGCGGGATCGCTTTTCTGCCTTCTATCCTTTTCACCTGGTTTACATAGTCCAACGCTTCCGTTAGCTGGATCACCGAGGCGTACTTGGCGTTCATCTCGAAGAGATTGACCAGGTGCGAGGTGCGCGAGCGGTCGAAGACGCACTCTTCGACGACGAACACCGGATAGCCGAAGGAATAACCGTCGAGCACGGTGCCGCGCACGCAGCCGCAGGTGCTGGTGCCGGTGATGAGCAGGCAGTCGATGTTTTTGCGCACCAGATAAGTGATCAAATGCGTGCCGAAGAAAGCGCTCGCCCTGGCCTTGCGCACGATGAATTCGTTGTCTTTCGGTTTGATCATCGCGGGAAATTCCACCGCCAGCTTTTCGAAGTCGGTCGCGTCGATGCCGCGCTTGGTAGCGTTGCCGAAGGCGGCCTTGAAGTCCGGGTCACTCGTCGAGTAGATAACCGGCACGTCGGCGTCGCGGCAGGCGTGGAGCAATTGCTTAATCTTCGGCAGCGCGTCCCAGGCGACCTTGCCGCAGCTGGTGGGAAACTCGTCGATCGCGTCCATGACGTCCATCGGCTTGGTCCCGGTAAAGCCGGTAATGACGTCGATGATTAAAAGCGCCGGGTTGATACCGAATTTCTCTTTGCCTTTATAGCCGGCCTTCTCGTACATTCTGCGTTCGTCCTCGGGAAAAAATGCTTGCCAGTCACGCATGATGAATCCTCCTAAGCGATACGGTTCAAGTCCCTCTCTCATTTCCCTCTGTTCAAGGTTCAATGTTCAAGGTGCTGAGCGGAGACGTTTAACCTTGAACTTTGAACAGGCGAAGCCGTTGAACCTTGAACCCTACAGCGACCGTTGCGGTCGCGTTACGGCGAGTAAGCTTTACCGCCGCGCCGCGTCATAAACAGGTCGAGCGGCAGCTCCGTGCCGATCCCTTTCTCTTTCGCCTTGTCGTACATTTTTCGCGCCGTGGCGGCGAACTGGATGCCCATGCCTGTATTGTTCTTAAAGAAAGTAATTTCCCTGTCGTCCTTTCGGCCGCGGCACTTGCCGTTCAGCAAATCACCCAATTCATGCAGATCTTCGGCTTTGACGATGCCACGCTCGATGCGGTCGTGGAACTCGGCCTGCTTGTCCAGAAAGATTTGCGGTTTGTACCCGACGACGATCAAGTTCGCTCGCTGGACGGCCTCGTCGTCGAGTTCCTTCCTCGGCAGAAAGCCATCGCCCCCAACGAGGCTGGTAACGTGCATGCCCGGTTCGAGCCAGCGGCCCTGCACGACCGGATCGACGGTATTGGTCGCGGCATTGACAATGTCGCTGCCGCGAACCGCCTCTTCGGCGGAAGCGACGGACACCACTTCGACTCCGGTTTGGGCGCTCATCTCGCGGGCGAATTTTTCGCGGTTCTCTTTAGTCGGGCTGTAAACTTTGATCTTGGTCAGCGGGCGCACGGCCAGGTGCGCCGTTAGCTGGGTCGTAGCTTGCTCGCCGGAACCGAGGAGCCCCATCACCGTGGCGCTTTTGCGCGCGAGATATTTGCTTGCCACCGCGCTGGTGGCGCCGACGCGCAGGGTGGAAATGTGATGATCGTCCATGATGGCGAGGATTTCGCAGGTATCCATGTCGAAGAGCATGACCAGACCGATGTAGTCGCCGGGATAGACGCGCCGTTTGGCGCCGGCGACCTGCACTTCTGTCGAGAAACTGGAGTCGATGCGCAGCGCCATGGATTTAACGCCCGGCACGAGGCCCATGATGTTATTGAAATAGTATTGGCCGCCTTCTTCTTTCCAGGGGGTTCTCAGCCGCGCCCGCGGCGCATTCATCGCTTTGCCCTGGCCCAGCTCGCGGAAGGCCTGTTCGATGGCGTCGATCTCCTCCGCCATCGGCAGGAGATTCTCCATCTGCTCGTTTTTGAGGACCATCACCATCGATGCGTCTCCTTCTACACCTTGCCTACAACATCGTCGGATTGAGAGTCAAGGAAGGACGCTGCGAGAAGGCAGGTCGTGGATCGACTGGATTGGAAATTATCGGACGAGAAAAAAAAGGCCGAGGGAGATTCTCAGCCTTTTGAAAAGACGGTCAACCGCTCGGATAATCAGCCGCCCTTGCGCGCTTTGAACCAGTCGGCGTCGATCTTAATAAAGTGTTTCCACTTATCTGGAGCCGCCGCCTCCTCGAAGATCGCCTCGACCGGGCAAACCGGCTCGCAGGCGCCGCAGTCAATGCATTCCTCGGGATCGATATAAAGTTTTTCCTCTTTGGCAAATTCTTCGGCCTCATTTTTTGTCGGATGGATGCAGTCGACGGGACAGACATCCACACAAGCCGTATCTTTCACGTTAATGCAGGGCTCAGCAATGATATAGGTCATCTAATCCTCCTAACAAGAAAACTTTAATTTTAGTAACAAATCGTTCCAGCCAAGTCAATTAAACCGTCGGGGATAATTTAAGCTTTGCTGCGGCTATTTGAGTCGGGTAATGCCTGGCTTGACCATTGAAACAGCGAAGTGTTACAGAAGGCCATCTCCAGTGGTGGGGGACCCCAATATGCCCAAACTCTGTCACCTGGCGATCTTGACGCGCCAACCCGAAAAGCAACAAGCATGTCTTCGAAATGAAGAGCGGCCCGGGCGCGAAGTGATTCGTGGAGCGTGTTCGTGATTCGTGTTCGTCCGAGCACTAGCACAGGAGACGAGCAAGATTTCCGCCCAGCGAATTGTTGACAACTGGGCGTAGCGGGCGGATATTGCAACCGATTGAGGATTGATTGGATGCGCCGAGTTCGATCGGCGTTTGTCGCCGGCTAAAGCAGGTCACTTAATAGCTGAACTAAACCCTCTTACCCTCGACTCTGCCTTCTGTTTTCCGCGGGCAGCCCGGCGCAAGGCGGGCTTAGAGTTGCGAGCGGTGCAAAGGGGACAAGAGCCAACGGACTTCAAGCCTATACCCTCGGTCGGTCCTGGCGTTTACGAAATCCGCATTCATGTTCACGATGCCTATCGTGTCTTTTATGTCGCAAAGTTCGAGGAGGCAATTTATGTACTCCACGCGTTCCAAAAGAAAACGCAAAAAACGGCCAAGCACGACATCGAGATTGGCAGGCAGCGTTATAGAACGGCCCAACACCGTCGGCAGGCGCAGCCATGAAGCCAAGGGAATGCGGCTCACCTACGGCAGTGATAACGTATTTGAGGATTTGGGATTTGAGGCAGAGGAGGCAGCGAATCTGAAGGTGAGGGCGGACTTGCTGCTGGACTTGCGAGAGTACATTCGTGCACGTGGGTGGACGCAGGCTGAGGCGGCTGCTTTCTTTGGCGAGACACAGCCGCGCATCAGTAATTTGCTGAAGGGAGAGATCAGCCGTTTCAGCATCGATAAGCTGATCAATATGCTCGCGCGTGCGGGGATACGAGTACGCCTAGAAACGGAGCCGCGGGCAGCTTAAGAAAAGGGTCTAACATCCGGCCTGAGACAGACCTTCGGACCCGCTCAGAATGCTCGCTGGCCTCGGCTGCTCAGCCTTCGCGTTCGCCTCAATCGCCAGGGTGATTCCTCGCAAGTTTGGCCCGGAAAAGTTACACTCGCACGATGCCCGGATCGAATAAGGTGCCAGGCTTTGATTATATTGGTCGAATAGTTTCCACTAAAAGCAAACGACAAAAGCTGGCACCAGCTCCGAACTGACCACTTCCTATCAGCAGATCTTCAACGTGCGTTGATCCCAAGGGCGCGCGCCATCGCGGAAGCGGACTGTCTTCTTGCGGCTGACTTTTTCCCCGTTGATTTGCACGTTGGCGCCCAGCGAAATGTTGACAACTGGGAGTAGCTGGCGGATATTGCAACCGATTGAGGTTTGATTGGATGCGCCGAGGCCGATCGGCATTTATCGCCGGCTAAAGCGGGTCACTTAAAATAGTTCGGCTAGTATGGCGCGGCGTGCTATGGTGGAATTGGGTGATGATTGATTATGCCAATTCTGTCCATGTTTTACGGCATCGTGGTGCGGATGTATTTCTTCGACGACAAGCAGCACCATGTCCCCCATGTTCATGCCGAGTGTTCCGGCCGTGAGGCCGTGTTTTCGATTGTGAGCGGGGAGTTGCTAGCTGGTGAACTGCCCACCGGAAAGGCGAGGCTCGTGCAGGCGTGGATCGAAATTCACGGTAACGAGCTGCAAGCCGCATGGGAGTTGGCGGTCAACGGCGAAGAGGTGTTTAAAATCGACCCACTGAGGTAGGAGGATCAATGAATCCACGCGTCAAGAATGTCCGTCCGTTGGACAACTACGAATTAGAGGTCTCATTCGAGAACGGCGAATCGCGGAGATTCGACGTGAAGCCTTATCTCGGACGCGGAATTTTCGTGCGCCTCCGCGACCTCGCACTCTTTCGCGGGGTAAGGGTCATTGCGGGTTCTATCGAGTGGCCCGGGGGGCTCGATCTGAGCTATGACACACTCTACGTCGACGGCAAGCCGAATGTTGCACCGGCACTGGAAGCCGAACAAGGCCATGCACCCGACGACTAGAAAGCCGCGCGCGTGTGATAGCCGGCGTTCGCCTCAATTGAAGGTGTGAAGGTGATGAAGGTGTCACGCTAACCTTTTTGTTGGTTTCTTGTTTTAGAGAAAGATCGAAAAGGTTTGCCTGACCCGATATCCGATATCGATATTCGATATTCTGACCCGATATTTTGCCTCCAATGTGAGCCGTGCGTTGCAAAAGCGGGGAAACAAAATTTGAGCAACAATCGCAAGTCTGACATAGCTCCCAGCTCCCAGCGAGTACCGAACGAGATGAGCAAAGGGCAGTGATGCATGAGTGATGGGTTTACTGACATCGTGCCGCCTACTGCGCGGACGGACACGGTCACTGCAGATCAGGTGGTCCACGGTCCATCAATTCCACCCCAACAGCGGATACTTCTGTATTCAGCCGAGGAATGGGAAGGGTTCGTCGAGGAATGGGCGCATTTCGTACTGAAAAGCCTCTACGTCCAGGTGCAGCGTTTTTCCGGCGCGGGCGATCGCGGTATCGACATTGCCGGTTTCGCCGATGCGCAGAAGCTGCAAGGGGTCTGGGATAACTACCAGTGCAAGCGATACCTTGGTCATGCCCTCTATCCGAGTGAAGCTTGGCCGGAGATCGGAAAAATCCTCTGGCACAGCTTCAACAAGGAGTATCGAGCACCACGCCGGTATTATTTTGTCGCGCCGCATGGCGTCGGGACCACGCTCGCGGGCTTGCTCGCCAACCAGGCGAAGCTGAAAAAAACACTGATTGACAACTGGGACAAGCATGTGAGGTGCGCGATAACTGCGACGCAGGAGGTGCTTCTGGAAGGTGCATTTCTGTCGTACGTGCAGGCATTCGATTTTTCGATATTCGATTCGAAGACAGCTCTGCAGGTCATCGAAGGTCACCGGCAATGCCCGTGCCATTCGTCGCGTTTCGGCGGTGGTCTTCCCAACCGGCCCGCTGCGCAAAAGCCACCGGCGTACATCGCTCCAGTGGAGAGTCGGTATGTCGCGCAATTGCTGGCTGCCTATGCAGATCACAAAAAGCAGCTAGTGCCGGATGTGAAGGCGCTGAAGGCATGGCCAAAGTTCAGAACTCCTGACATGGTCTGGTCATAAACTGTCCCCTTTTTCATTCAGCAGGGTGACTCCTCGACGGAATAATTCATCCGAAGCGTGGTTCCGGGGAACACAGTGTTTGTCTTATTGAG
>Ga0214472_10000153_pt1 | contig 94356 bp, 77 predicted proteins | sample RVTome_6_FD_207662 | JGI IMG/M metagenome (GOLD analysis project Ga0214472, IMG submission 207662) | Soil microbial communities from uranium-contaminated site in the Upper Colorado River Basin, Wyoming, United States - RVT140D175 | ecosystem: Environmental > Terrestrial > Soil > Contaminated >... | reverse complement strand
CACGCCGCGATTGTAGTGGTCATCGGGCTCGATGGCGGTCACCACGCCGTCTTTGCGCCGGACTCGGAGAACACACTGGCTGCCGCCGCAATTGATCCGGCACCCGGTGTAAAGCACCTCTTCGCCGGCGTGAAGCTTTTTTAACTTGCGCACGACCGCCGTGCGTTGTGCCTTAGCACGCACACTTGGGACAGAACTCATGAATCAACCCCTCTCTTCAAACGCGCCAGCTTTCGTTGGTCTTGCTCTTGTCATACTCGGGCCCTTTTCCTTCCGCGCTGTCGGGCACATATTTTTGCGGATCGCGGCGAAAGGCGATGCGGCAATCCTTGGAGCAAAAGTAAAAATACTTGCCCCAAAACTGAGCCTTGCCGCCCGCCGGCGCTTGCTCATCGACTGTCATCTTGCATACAGGATCAGTTGCCATAACCAACCTCCTTAATTCAGAATGCGAAGTAAGAATTTGGATTCTTCATTCTGCGCTTTGCGCTTTGCCCTTTGCGATTTGCGATTTGTATTTTGCATTGATTCAACTCGCCTTCCTTATCTCCACACGGGTTCCCCGGTCGCTGGGCCCAGGCGAAAAGGCCACAGGATCAGGCCGAATGTGGCCGTACCCTCCAACAAGTTCGATGGGGTTTAACGGGGAAGGCGTCGCGCTCTTGAAGTGGCGCCAGTTGTCGAACTGGTAATTTTCCCAAGCGTGGTAAATGATGACCTGCCCAGGCCTGACTGCCGGCGAGACAACTGCCTGAATCCGAAAATTCCCGACATCGTTGTAAACCTCGACGAAGTCGCCGTCGCTGATCCCCTTGGCCCGCGCATCCTCGGCGCTCATGAACACAACCGGCTCGCCCCTTTGAAGTCCGAGGATGATCGAGTCGTCCACCCAGTCACTATGAATGCTCCAGCGGGCATGCCCTCCAGTCACCTGGAACGGGTAGTCTCCGCCGGCCTTCGGGCACTCCTTGTGCGTCGGCAAATGCTCATCCAGCTCCAGGTACCAATCATGGTCGATGTAGAACTGTATCCGCCGTGTGAGTGTCGGGTAAGGCTCCTTTTTTTGCGTGTGCCAGGTGAGAGGCACGAGGGGTTCCCCGATCTCCAAGTCGCAGGCGTTACCGAGGGATCGTATCGCCGTCCCTAAGCCTGTATAGGCCGCGATGCCCCGCTCCCTAAATTCCTCCCAGCTAATCTTTTCTAAGTTCGCGGAGTTCAGAAAGGCATCCCGTGCTAATCCCTCTTCGTCATCTTCGCTGTACAGTCCGCCGGAGGTGACCTTTTCTTCCAGGTTGTCCAGCCGTCTCTCCTTCCCTTCCTTGTCTTTGAAGGTCAGAATGCCGCGCCCTTCGGCTCGCTCCGTCAGCTTTCGCGCCAAGCGAACAAAGATAGTCCAATCGCTCAGCGACTCGTAGAGCGGCTCTGCCGCCTTGTCATAGACCTGAATGAAAGGCGACTGGCTCGAGCCCAGCATGGAGGTGGCGGTGCGTTCGTACCATCCGCAGGTCGGCAAGATATAGTCGGAGTAGAGCCCGGTCGTGCTCATGCGCCAGTCCACAGTCACAATGAGCTTCAATTTCGGCAGCAGAGTCTTTAGGAGCTGATCGGTCGCCCGGCCCCGGCGCAAGACATTCCCGCCAACTTGAAAGAGCAAGCGGGGCTCCTTTTGCGCCGACGGCACCACCACCTGCCAGCTATTGGTTAAAGATTCTTTCACATAGTCGTTCACGGGCCGCTTTAAATGAGGGTCCCAGCCCTTGTGCCGCTCCGTCAAGTCCAAAAGCCCGCCGTGAACATACTGCACCATTGCGGTCAATCCGACCGCCCCGCTGGCGACGGCCTGCTTCGTATACTCGTAGAGAATCATCTCCGTGGTATAGCCGTCCTCTTTCCAAGCGGCGTACCGGGGATCACTCGATGAGGCGGCAAGAAGCATCTGGTGGCCATGGCGCTCCAGCGCGCCCAACGCGGTGTCAGGCGTCAAGGCGGGAAAGGCGTTAAAGGTGGCGCCTTTCCGCCCCATGTGCCCGCACAGGGCAAAAAGTAAAATGATGGCCCGCTCGATGAGGTCGCCATGATAGAACTTGCCCCAGTTCGAAGTGGTGATATTGACCACGCCTCCGGCCCTAGCCATCTCCCGCGCCAACTGCTCGATCTGAGAAACGGGCACACCCGTGATGGGCGCTGCCTTATCCGGAGCGTAGCGCTCATTCAGTTGGCGCCGGAGCAACTCGAAGACAGGGCGCACTTTGACTTTGCCGGAAAGAGTTTGCGCTTCGTATTCGCCCTCGAGCGCAGGCACTGTGCCGTTGAGAGCAAGACTCTTGCGCGGAGCCTCCGTGATTCGCCCGGATACCTCGTCATAAAAATAGAAGGCATCCTCCCGGCCGCCCGCTTTGAGATCCTTCTCGCGCAAGAACTTGCCGTTATCCGCGCGCACTAAAAGGGGCATATCCGTCTGCTCGCGCACAAACTCCTCGCGGTAAAGCCGCTCCCGCATGATGACCTGCGCCATGCTCAGTGCCAGCGCCGCGTCTGTGCCGATCTTCACGGGCACCCAAAGGTCCGCATGGATCACCGAGGCGTTGTAATCCGGCGCGATAGCGATAACCCGCGCGCCGTTGTAGCGCGCCTCTGCGATGTAGTGATAGTTTGGGATGTTGGTGTAGGCAGGATTGCCGCCCCAGACCAGGATCGTATCGGCGTAAAACCAGTTTTCCGGTGAGTCCGCAAACATGATCTTCCCGACCGTAATAGCAGCCCCCTGGTGACCGTCACCGATCTCCACGTTCTGGCTTGGAAGGGGAGAACCCAGAGCCTCAAAGAAGGTGTTCGCTCCGGTGCCATCGGTCCCCAGGCTGTGAACCCGGGTGCCGCCGCCCTGGATGATCGTCTCCGGCCCGTCGGTGGTCACCGTATCGATGACCGCATCGGCGATCTCCGTCAGCGCCTGGTCCCAGCTCACGCGCTGCCAGCGTCTCTCTCCACGAGAGCCAACGCGCTTGAGAGGGTACTTGACCCGCGCGGGGTCATACATGCGGTGAACGTAGCAGGCGCCTTTCTGACAACCCCGGGGATTGGGATCAGGAACTGCGGGATCGTTCGGCGCCGGGTAGTTGCCCACCTGCTCCTCTCTCAGCACGACTCCGTCTTTGACGAAGAGGTTGAAGTTGCAAGCTTTCTGGTACCAGCAATTGGTCAGATGGGACGACTTCACCACGCGATCCCAGTCCCACGACTGTCGCCGCAACGCTTTGAGGCCGTAACCGGCCTGTGCCGAGGAAGCGCTATCCGCTCCGGTCAACCCCTCCAGGCTCAATTTCAATGTCGCCACTTTGATCTCCTGCTTCTCTTCAAACCTAGATTCTCTGCCCGCGCCTAAACCCCCGCGAAATAATTTTTCGCTACGCCGCCTTTTTCACTTCCACGCGGGTGCCGCGGTCGTTCGGACCCGGGCCCAGGCTCACCACATCGGGGCGGATGTGGCCGTAGCCGCCAACCATTTCGATGGGATTGAGCGGCGACGCCATGACGCTCTTGAAGTGGCGCCAGCCGTCGAACTGATAGTTCTCCCACGAGTGATACATGATGGCCTGGCCGGGCCTGACCGCGGACGACACCGTAAGCCGGACCCGAAAATCACCGACGTCGTTGTACACGGCCACTATATCGCCGTCCTGCACCTCACGTCGCTCGGCATCTTGCGGGCTTAAAAAAACCGCAGGCTCGCCCCGTTGGAGCGCCAGCATGACGGAATCATCCACCCAATCGCTGTGCACGCTCCAACGAGCGTGGCCGCCGGTCAGTTGGAGCGGATAGTCTCCTCCGGCCATGGGACAGTCTTTGTGCGTCGGCAGATGCTCGTCCAGCTCCCGATACCACTCATGGTCGATATAAAATTGCATGCGCCGCGTGAGCGTCGGATAGGGCGCCTTGCCGTCGATATGCCAGGTGAGTGGCACCACCGGCTCGCCCAACTTGATATCGCAAGCGTTGCCCAGGCAGCGAACGCCGGAGCCGACGTTGGTGTAGGGAGCGATGCCATTCTCTTTGAAGGCTTCCCAGCCGATGGGCTCGACGTTGCCGCAATTCACGAAGGCGTCCCGGGCCACGCCCTCATCATCGTCTTCGTCGTAAATCCCGCCGCAGGTAACCGCCTCGGCCACACGGTCCACGCGCCGCTCCTTGCCATCCTTGTCTTTGTAGGCCGGAGTATTTCGCTCACCGGCGCGCTGCGCCAAAGTCCGCGCCAGGCGAACAAAGATCGCCCAGTCGCTGAGCGACTCATAGAGCGGATCGGCGGCCTTGCCGTTGACCTGCATAAACGGCGAGTGAGTGGAGCCCAATAGCGAGGTCGAAGTACGCTCGTACCAGCCGCAGGTGGGAAGCACGTAATCTGAATAAAGCGCCGTGGCGCTCATGCGCCAATCCACCGTGACCAGCAGTTTGAGCTTCGGCAAAAGATTCTCAAGAAGCTGGTTGGTCGCCCGGCCGCGACGAAAGATGTTGCCGCCGATCTGAAAAAGCGCCCTCGGCGGCTTGTGCGCCGGCGGAACGACATTTTGCCACCCTTTGGCCAGCGACTCGCTCACGTAGTCGGCCAGCGGCCGCTTCAAGCAGGGATCCCAACTGTTGTGCTTTTTGCTTAAGTCCAACAGGCCGCCGTGAAAATAATGAAGCAGCGACGTGATGGCGACGGCGCCGTTGGCCACAGCCTGCTTGGTATACTCGTAGAGAATCATCTCGCTGGTGTAGCCGTCCTCTTTCCAGGCAGCGAAGCGCGGGTCGCTCGCCAGCGCTGATTGCAACGTCTGGTGCCCGTGCCGCTCCAGCGCGCCCTGGGCGGTATCAGGGGTGAGCGCGGGAAACGCATTATAGCTGGCCCCTTTCCTGCCCATGTGGCCGCACAGAGCGAAGAGCAAAAGAATCGCGCGCTCGATCAGATCGCCGTGATAGAACCTGCCCCAGTTCGAGGTCGGCATGTTGACCACGCCCGCCGCTCCGGCAAATTCCCGCGCAAGACTCTCAATCATCTGCGCCGAGACACCGGTAAGCGGGCTCGCCTGTTGCGCCGTGAACTTTTCGTTCAGGTGCTCGCGGAGTAGCGCGAATACCGGCCGCACCGAGACACTTCCGGAAAGAGTCTGTACCGGGTAAGAGCCCTCCAGCGCCGGCGCGAGCCCGCTTAACTCCAAGCTCTTGCGCGGCGCTTCGGTGATCTTTCCGGAGGCTTCATCATAGAGATAAAAAATATCCTCCCGGCCGCCGGCCTTGAAATCCTTCTCTCTTAGGAAAAGACCATTGTCGGCGCGAACCAGGAGCGGCAGGTCGGTTTGCGCTTGAACGAATTTCTTTTTGTATAGCCCTTCGCTGAGAATGGTTTGGGCCATAGCGAGAGCCAAGGCCGCATCGGAGCCGACGTTTACCGGTATCCAGAGATCGGCATGAACCGCCGAAGCGTTGTAATCGGGCGAAATCGCAACCACGCGCGCTCCCCGGTAGCGCGCGGCGGCGAGGTAGTGAAAATTGGGAATATTGGTATAAGCGGGGTTGCCACCCCAAACCAGGATCAGGTCGGAGTAGAGCCAATTGTCCGCCGAGTCGGCAAACATGATCTTGCCCACGGTAATGGCGGCGCCCTGGTGATCATCGCCGATTTCAACGTTGGGAGTCGGGCTAGGCGATCCCAACGCTTCAAAAAAAGAGTTCGGTCCAAGTCCCTCGCTCGCCTGACTGTAGACGCGCGTGCCGCCCGCCTGCACGATCGCCTCCGCTCCTTCGGTGACAAGGATATCGAGCACGCTGTCGCTGATCTCGCTCAAGGCTTGATCCCAACTCACTCGCTGCCAACGCCGTCCGCCGCGCTCGCCAGCCCGCTTCAATGGATACTTAATCCGCGTCGGATCGTACATCCGGTGCGCGTAGCAGGCGCCCTTCTGGCAGCCGCGCGGGTTGGGATCGGGAGCCTCAGGGTCGTTGGGCGGCGGATAATTTCCCACCTGCTCTTCTCTGAGCACCACGCCGTCTTTGACGTAGAGATTGAAATTGCAAGCCCGCTGGTACCAGCAATTGGTCAGATGGGACGACTTCACGACGCGGTCCCAGTCCCACGACTGTCGCCGCAGAGTCTTAAGGTCATACGCCGACTGCATCGAGGAAAGGTTGTCCGCGCTCAATCCGTCTAATTTCAATCTCAACGTAGACAAAGCTGATCTCCCGTTCGTCTTCGAGCCGACTCGAAAAGTATTCCCTCTCCACCACGTCTTCGTGGGGGAGAGGGTAAGGGTGAGGGGGCGTTCGCACATGAACAACGCATGCAAACCCTCACCCCTGCCCTCTCCCGCAGAGCGGGCGAGGGTGATCTTGATTGTCTCCTTTGGAGATGTCGCGCGACATGCTTGACCTGAATCCTTCTTTCGTCTGAACCTTCTTTGCTATGCCGCCTTTCTCATTTCGACCCTTGTTCCCCGATCGCTCGGACCCGGACTCAACGTCACCGGATCCGCCCGCAGATGACCGTAGCCGCCGACGAACTCGATCGGGTTCGGCGGCGCCGCCATAACGTTCTTGAAATGGCGCCAGCCGGCAAATTGGTAATTCTCCCACGAATGGTAAATGATCACCTGCCCCGGCCTAACCGCGCCCGATACCGCCGCCTGGACGCGAAAACTCGCCACGTCGTTGTACAGCTCCACGAACTCGCCGTCGCCGATGCCGCGGCTCTTTGCATCCTCCGCGCTGACGAACGCCAGCGGCTCGCCGCGCTGCAAGTTTAGCAGGATCGCATCGTCCACCCAGTCGCTGTGCATGCTCCAGCGCGCGTGCCCGCCGGTTAGACTCAGCGGATAGTCCCCGCCCACTTTCGGACACTCCTTGTGCGTCGGTAGATGCTCGTCCAATTCCAGATACCACTCGTGGTCGATGTAGAACTGCATACGCCGGGTCAAGGTCGGATAAGGCTCTTTTTTTTGCACATGCCAGGTGAGCGGCACGAAGGGCTCGCCCGCCGCCATGTCGCCCGCGTTGCCGATGGATCGCAGCGCCGTCCCCAAACCGGTATACGCGGAGATTCCGCGGTTTTTAAATTCTTCCCAGCTCATCTCTTCCCGGTTCGTCGAATTCAAGAAAGAGTCGCGCGCCAATCCCTCTTCATCGTCCTCGGTGTACATACCGCCGCAGGTTACTTGTTCCTCGAGCCGGTCCAGCCCCCGCTCCTTACCTTCCTTGTCCTTGAACCCTTGGAAACCGCGCTCGCGCGCCCGCGCCGCCAACGCCTTCGCCAAGCGGACAAAGATCGTCCAATCGCTTTGCGACTCGTAGAGCGGCTCGGTCGCCTTATCAACCACCTGCATAAAGGGCGATTGGGTGCAGCCGAGCAGGAAATTCGACGTCCTCTCGTACCAGCCGCAGGCCGGCAAAATATAATCGGAGTACAGACCGGTGGCGCTCATGCGCCAATCCACGGTCACCATCAGTTTTAGTTTCGGCAGCAGATTGGCCAGCAGTTGCTCGGTGGCGCGGCCGCGGCGAAAGAGATTCCCGCCCACCTGGAAAAGCACCCGCGGCTCTTTGTCGGCCGGCGGGGAGACGACTTGCCATCTTTTGGCCAGCGCCTCGCTCAGGTAATCACCGATGGGACGCTTGAGATCGGCATCCCAGTTGTTGTGCGGCTCGGCGAGCTTGGCCAGACCGCCGTGAAAATAGTGAACCATGCCGGTTAAGCTGAACGCTCCGCTGGCGACGGCCTGCTTGGTGTATTCATAGAGAATCATTTCCGTCGTGTAGCCGTCCTCTTTCCAGGCGACGTAACGAGGGTCCGCGCCGGCCGCCGACACGAGCATCTGGTGTCCGGTGCGTTCCAGCGCGCCGATCGCCGTATCGGGAGTGAGGGCGGGGAAGGCGCTGAAACTCGCCCCCTTGCGCCCCATGTGGCCGCACAAAGCAAAGAGGAGAATGATCGCGCGCTCGATCAAATCGCCGTGATAAAACTTCCCCCAATTAGCGGTCGTAATGTTGACCACGCCTTTGGCTGAGGCGATTTCCCGCGCCAAGTCCCGGATCACCGCGGCGGAGACGCCGCTGACCGCCGAGGCATGCTCGGGCGTAAAACTTCTATCGAGCTTGTCCTTGAGCAGCGCAAACACCGGGCGCACTTTGACCCGGCCGGTGACCGTGCGCAGTTCGTACTCCCCTTCGAGAGCGGGAACGATGGCACCCAACGCCAAAGTTTTTCTCGGCGCCTCGGCGATACCGTTCGAGCTTTTGTCATAAAGATAAAAGGCGTCGTCGCGCCCGCCGGTTGCCAGGTCCTTCTCGCGCAAGAGTCTGCCGTTATCCATGCGAACGAGCAGCGCCAGATCGGTCTGTTCCCGCACGAACTCCTCGCGATAGAGCTTTTCCGAGATGATGACCTGCGCCATGCCTAACGCCAAGGCGGCGTCGCTGCCGACGTTCACCGGAATCCAAAGATCGGCGTGGATCGCCGAGGGATTATAATCCGGCGAGATGGCGACCACCCGCGTGCCGTGGTAGCGCGCCTCGGCGATATAATGGTAGTTGGCCACGTTGGTGTAGGCGGGATTGCCACCCCAGAGCAACATCGTGTCGGCGTGAAACCAGTTTTCCGGCGAATCGGCGAACATAATCTTCCCCAGCGTCACCGCCGCGCCCTGATGATCGTCGCCGATCTCGACGTTCTGGCTCGGCAGTGGAGAACCGAGCGCCTCGAAGAAAGCGTTCAGCCCCATGCTCTCGCTGCCTTGACTGTGAACCCGCGTGCCGCCGCCTTGAATGATCGTTTCCGGCCCGTCGCTGGCGAGAACGTCGAGAAGCGTGTCGGAGATCTCCGTGAGCGCTTGATTCCAACTAACGCGCTGCCAGTGTCCGCCGCCGCGCTCGCCGGCTCGTTTCAATGGATACTTGATCCGCGTCGGATCGTACATCCGGTGCGCGTAGCAGGCGCCTTTTTGACAGCCGCGCGGATTGGGGTCCGGCACGGCCGGATCGTTGGGCGCGGGATAGTTCGCCGCTTGTTCCTCCCGCAGCGCGATGCCATCCTTGACGTAGACGTTAAAATTACAGGCCCGGCCGTACCAGCAATTGGAGAGATGAGACGACTTCACCACCCGATCCCACTGCCAGGACCTTTGTCTCAGCGCTTTCAGGTCGTAGGGAAGCTCTCCCGCCGATGACCCGCTTGCCTTCAAGCCGCTTAAATCCAATGCCAGCTTGGCCACGGTTACTCTCCCCAATCGCGCTCAAATCCCCCTCTTTCCCCCTTTTCAAAAGGGGGATGAAAGGGGGATTTTGTCGATTCCGCTTTCGCGGAATGAGGACGCTCTTTGTGGTCGTTGCGAACTGGCAATTTACTCCTCACAAGGCCCTCGTCAGAGGCGCCTTGAAGCTGCCGGAGGTAAATCTGCGCACGACCCGATCGATGCTTTCACCATAAGGCTTGGGATTGCCGTCAATCGAGACGGCGCGCGCCAACCACTCCTCGCAGTGGTCGCAGCGGTCGCAACCCTGCCGGCAATCCTTTTTCTGAAAAAAATCGATAAAACCGTTCAACCTCGTGTTGTCCAGAGAGACCGGAAACTTGCCGAAGGGCTCGATGCCATCGAAGCCGATGATCAGGTCGTTGAGCGGGCCGCGATACTCTCTTGCCGTGTAGGCGGCGATGGCGCGCAAAATCCACTCGCTACCCTTTTCCCGCCCGGCGAGCTTGAAGTGGGTGAAACCTATGGCCTCATAGCGGCAGAGATCTTCGGGGCGAATCCAGGGCGCTTTCATCAGCTCCACCGGGCTCTGCGACTTGATCTGCGTGCATTTCGCCAGCGAGTAGTCGAAGTAGCAGCCGCGGTCGAGACATTCCGAGGAGTGGCTGACGAAGTTGGCGTGGTAATCGCGCAGCGGACAATGGACGAGGCAGCCGAGGTTGGCGAGCAGCACCAGCTCGCATTTCACCTTTTTGCGCAGCGCGCGCAGCAAGCGGAACTCGCGCCCGAGATATTCCGGCAGATAAATCGCATCGACGCCGAGCCGCTGATAGAAGAGCGCCTTATCGACGCTGTCGATGTTGACGATGCTTGAGACCGTCACGCGCAGCTCCGGGTAACGCCGCTTGACCATCTCGATGACCGAGGGGTTGGTCGCTACCACCCCGGCCGCCCCCACGTCGACGAGCCACCCTAATCTTTCGGCCAGCCACTTCTGCCCCTCGGCGGTGAACTCGCGATTGGCGCCGCAGGAGCCGTTAAGCGTGTAGAAAAAGTCGATGCCGCGGGCGCGCGCTTGGGCGATATGGTCCGCGATCATCTCCTCGCCCGCCGGGGGGAGCCATTTTTTCGCCCGGCCGCCCGGCTCCTCCGAAAGCGAGCCGTAAAGCGCGCTTACGGGAAAACCGCTCAGCTTTTCAAGAAACTCCGGCTCGAACGTTGTCGGAACAACCAGCGTCACGTTTCCACCTTGGTCAACTCCACTCGGGTCTCGCGGTCGCTGTAGCCTGGATAGAAAGTGTCCGAGGTCGGCTGCACGTGATGATACCCGCCGGCAAGCTCCAACGGATTGAGCGGAGATGCCATCACATTCTTAAAGTGGCGCCAGCCGTTGAATTGATGATTCTCCCAGGCGTGGTACATGACGACTTGGCCAGGCATGATTGCGGGAGAAACCGCTGCCATTGCCTGAAATGACGAGACGTCGTTGCGCGCTTCCACCACGTCGCCGTCATGAATTTGCCGAGCTTTGGCATCTTGCGCCGACACAAAGATCACCGGCTCGCCTCTCTGCAAGCGCAGCAGCAGGGTAGCGTCGACCTGGTTCGAGTGGACGCTCCAGCGGGCGTGACCGCCGGTCATTCTCAGGGGATAATCGCCGCCCGCCTTGGGATCTTCTTTTTGCACCGGCAGCGCTTCGCCGAATTCGAGATACCAGTCGTGATCGATGTAGAACTGCATGCGCCGCGTCTGCGTGGGATAGGGCTCTTTTTTGACCATGTGCCAGGTCAGCGGAACCATGGGGTCCCCCGGCGTGATGTCGCAGGCGTTGCCGATGCTGCGGGCGTTCAAGCCGAGGGCGGTGAGCGCCACCAGCCCCTTTTCTTTCGCCTCTTCCCAGGGCCACTGCTCGACGTTCGCCGTGTTCGTATAATAATCCCGCGCCACCGCCTCTTCGTCGTCCTCGGTATAGATCCCGTTGCTGGTTACCTTGTCGTAAAGGTCGTCGAGGCGGCGCGGCGTGCCGTCGGGATGGGGGATCGTCTGAATCCCGCGGGCCTTCGCCCGCTCCTGAATTTTCTTCGCCAACAGGCAGGCGATCTCCCATTCGCCCTTGCTTTCTCCCTGCGGCTCGATCGCTTTATCGACGACGAAGCCGTACGGATAGTCGGTCTTCTGCGGTCCATAGAAACTGAACTTTTCGAACCAGCCGGCGGCGCCGAGCACGTAGTCCGAATAGAGCGCAGTGGCGGTCCAGCGCGTATCGATGGTGACGATGAGCTTGAGTTTGGGGAGCAGGTTTTTCAATTGCAGTTCGGTAGCGCGAGCGCGCCGGAGCATGCTGCCGCCGTACTGGATCAGCGCGCGCGGCTCCTTGCTCGCCTTGGGCCAGACCTTGTGCCAGTTTTTTTCCATCGCCTCTTTGACATATTCCGCCACCGGTCGTTTGAGCGTCGGGTCCCAACTGTTGTGCTTCTCGCTCAACTCCAGAAGGCCGCCGTGGAAATAGCTGGCGAGCGTGCCGGGGATGATCCGCTCTCTGGCCATCGCTTCCTGGGCGTATTCCAGAATGATCATGCCGTCGGTGTAGCCCTGGGACTTCCACTGCGCGTAACGCGGATCGGAGGCGGCCGCGGAACGCAGCAGAATCCATCCCGAAACCATGCCGCCCGGCGCCAAGGTGTCGGCGGCGCCGCCGGTAAACGCGTGGTAGACGGCGCCCCGCCGCCCCATATGACCGCAGAGAGCGAAAAGCAGGATGATCGCCCGCTCGATCTCGTCGCCGTGGTAGAATTTTCCCCAGTTGAAGGTCGTCACGTTGGTGACGGCGCCGGCGCCGGCGATCTGCCGCGCCAGGTTTCGGATCACTTCCGGAGCGACACTGGTAACCGCCGCAACTTTTTCCGGTTTGTACTCCTCAAGGTGGGCGCGCAGAACTTCGAAGACCGGCTTGACTTCCACCGGCCCATCGATCGTCGTGACGCGATAGCTACCGGTCATCGCCGGCGCAATGTCGCCCAGGGCGAGGGTCTGGCGCGGCGCCTCTCTCAGCTTGTTGGTTCGCTCATCCCAAAAGTAATGGAGGTCAACCCGGCCGCCGCGCTTGAGATCCGCTTCGGTCAAAAACTTGCGCGTGTCGCTGCGGACCAGCAGCGGCATGTCGGTCTGCTCGCGCAGAAAATCTTTTTTATGGAGCCCTTCTTCGATAATCACCTGCGCCATCGCCAACGCCAGCGCGGCATCGGTGCCGATCTTGACGCGCACCCACTGATCGGCGTGAATCGCCGAGGGGCTGTAGTCGGGAGCGATGGTGACGATTTTCGTGCCGTTATAGCGGCCCTCCGACAGGAGGTGGAAATTGGAGATGTTGGTATAGGCTGGGTTGCCGCCCCAGATCAGCACCATGTCCGCGTACCACCAGTTATCCACCGACCCGCCGACGTAGGGCTGTCCGAACACCTGGGCGGCACCCTGATGCTCGTCGCCGAGGTCCGTCATGATGCTGACAAAGGGCACGCCTAGGGCGCTCATCAGCCCTTCGATGCCTACCGATTCGCTGCCCAGAGTGCCGCTGCCGGTGACGCGCAGGATCGTCTCCAGCCCCTCGCCGGTAAAAATATCGATGAGTTTATCGGAAATCTCTTCCAGGGCTTGATCCCAGGAAAGCCGTTGCCATTTTCCTTCGCCGCGCTCGCCGACGCGCTTGTAAGGATAAAGAATCCGGCTCGCGTCAGAACTGCGCAAGCCCATGACCAAGCCTTTCTGGCAGCCGCGCGGCTCCCAGTCCGGCATATTCGGGTCGTTCGGACGCGGATGGGTGCTGCTTTGCTCTAGACGAAGGATCTTACCGTCTTTGACGTAGGCATTGAGGATGCACGGCTTCTGATAGGAGCAGTTGTTGTGACAAGTGACCTTAGCAATTCGATCCCATTGAAACATGTCCACGGACATAATAAGCCTCCCGCAAAAGCACGCTATTTGCCATAAAGCTTGGCCACGAAACCGCTACCCTGCAGTAACAGGCGGAAGCAGCGCAGGACCGCGTCAACTCGCCGTGGTGCAAGCGATTCTAAGAATCTCCCACGCGATTTTCTTTCACGATTTTGTCAAAATCGTATTCGGCCCAAGTGCGGACGTTGCCTTTTCGGATCTCGGATAGATGGGTTCGCGCGCATGAATCACAAACGCCCCGTTTATCAAACAATTTTTCCCGCGCTTTACTCTCCGCCCGATTCCACAATCTATCACCGGGATCTATCTCTTTGCCGTTGCTTGCGCCGATGGGAACGACGAGTCGCTCCAGCGCGGTTTCGCACGAGCAATAGTAACAAGAAGTTAGAGCGCCTCTTTCGATCGCGACAAAAACATCGATATCAACGCCCGACATTCTGAACGTGCCGACAAAAAGATTATCCATCGCCATTCGTTTCAGCTCTTTATCCGATCGCCCCATTTGGCGGCGATCTCCCTGATCCGCGCTGGGTCCGATTTGATCGCAGGGGGATAACGATCTTTCCAATGATAGGGCCTGCAGGCCAGAACGATGGCGCAGGAGTGGGTAAACTCGTTGCGCTCGCGCTTCTCGGGCGAAAGCCGGGGATCGACAGGGCTGCCCCAGCAGCCATCGACAATCTGCAGAGACTCCCGCGGATCGCAGCGGGTGTTGAGCGCCCAGGAAACCTGGTGCCAATCGGTGGGGTCGATATCTTCATCCACCATAATGATCCAGCGCAGCATGTAGGCCGTGCTGTAAGAGCCAAGGACCTTCAAAGCGGCATGCAAGGCATGGCTGGGCCAAGCCTGCTGCAACGATATGACGATGCTTCCAAAGGGCGTGCCGCCTTCCATTAACCAGACGCCTTTAACTCCGGGGATTTCTCTGTCCAGGAGATCCCAAACCACGGCGGAGCGGCGAATGTGACGCCCCAGAGCGTAGTCGAGCGGCGTGAGAAGAGGCGGAGCGCCCTGAATTATCGGGTTGTTGCGGTACAGAACCGATCTGATTTTTACCGGAGGTTGTGGTTTCGTAGGATGGTAGTATCCGGTCCACTCACCGAAAGGACCCTCCTCGAGATCCGGCTCTTGACCCGGAGGCAAGAACTCCCCTTCGAGCACAACCTCAGCGTGAGTCGGCAGCGGCAGTCCGGTATGCGGACCCTCGACTACTTCTACCGGCTTGCCGCGCAGACCGCCCGCATAGTCGTACTCGGATAGCCCCCACGGCACCGGAAAGTTGGACGCAGCCCAAAGCAACGGCTCCTGTCCGCAGCTTACCGCCACGGGGCAGCTCTCTCCTCTCTTCCAGTATTTATTGCGGATGAAATCGGTATGTCGCCCAGGAGAAAGGAAGATGGTGACCGTATTGCGATTGTGGACCTGAACCCGCGCTGTGGCATAGTTGACCCAGCCCTCTTCCGGGTCCCGAGTAATGACCATGCAGCCGGTGCCGATGTAACGCCCTCCATCGTTTTTGTGCCAGCAGGGGCTGGGAAAGATGGAGAGATCTACATCATCGCCCTTGAGCGTATTCTCAAGGACGGGACCCCAGGCGACCTTCGCTGGGGGAATAGGGGTTAGGCGGCGCTCCCGCTCTCTCCAGAGGTTGACGTGCTCCAACTTGGAGGAACGATCCGGGAGACCTAAGGCAGCAGCTGCTCGTCTTTGCGCGGTGAAAAGATTGGTGGCGACCCGGAAGCCTTTGGGATAACCCGGTATCGCGTCGAACAGGAGGGCGGGCGACTCCTCGGACATCGCCTGCCACTCGGTGATAAGGCCAATTTCTGTTTGCCAGTCAGCTCCCTCGACTCGCTTGAGATCTCCCTGCCCTTCGGCGTGCTGCAAGAAATCTCTCAAGTCGTTGAAGAGCTGAGGCACCTATCCCGCCTTTCTCACTTCTACCCTCGTGCCGCGGTCGCTGAATCCGGGATAGTTGCTCATGGTGATGGGGCGGATCTGAAAGTAGTCACCCGCCAGCTCGATAGGATTCATCGGCGAGGCCATAACGCTCTTGAAATGACGCCAGCCGTCGAACTGATAGTTCTCCCACGAGTGATACATGATCACCTGGCCGGGCCGCAGCGCGGGCGTCACCGCGGCCTGGACATGGAAAGTCGACACGTCATTGAACACCTCGATAGTGTCGCCGTCCTGGATACCGCGCGGCGCGGCGTCCTTGGCGCTCAAGAACATCACCGGCACGCCGCGCTGAAGCTGGAGAATCAAAGTTTCGTCCACCTGGTCGCTGTGAATGCTCCAGCGCGCATGCCCGCCGGTGATCATCAGCGGAAAGTTGCCGCCGGCCGTCGGCGGCTCTTTGTGCATCGGCAGATCTTCACCCAGCTCGCGGAACAGCTCGTGATCGATAAGGAACTGCATGCGACGGGTGAGTGTCGGGTAGGGATCTTTTCGGTCGGTGTGCCAGGTGAGCGGCACCAGCGTCTCGCCGGGAACGATGTCGCAGGTGTTGCCGATCGAGCGCATGCCCGTGCCCACTCCCGTGTACGAGGCGATACCGCGCTCTTTGAACTCCTCCCAATCGAGTTGCTCAACGTTCGAAGCGTTGAGAAAGGCATCCCGGGCCACGCCTTCTTCGTCTTCTTCGTCGTATAGTCCGCCGAAAGTCACTCTGTCCTCGAGGCCGTTAAAGCGGAACTCGACGCCTTTACTGTTCTTGTAGCTGTCGATGCCGCGCTCCTTGGCGCGCTCCTCGATTTTTCTCGCCAGCAGGCAAAACATCTTCCATTCGCCCATCGACTCATAGAGCGGCAGCGCAGCCTGATTGACCACGTGGACAAACGGCTGCACCGGCATTCCCATCAGGAAGGTCGAGGTCTTTTCGTACCAACTGCAGGCCGGCAGAACCAGATCCGCGTACATCGCGGTGGCGTTCCAGCGCCAATCGATGGAGACCAACAGGCGTAGCTTGGGAAGAAAAGTATCGAGCAGGAGATTGGTCGCCCGCGAGCGGCGCAGAAAATTTCCGCCGAGCGCGAACATGACCTTGGGCGGCGTATCCTCTCCGGGGGTGAGGAACTGCCATTTCTTTTCGAACGCCTCGCGGAAGTGTTCTTTAATCGGACGCTTCACGTGGGGATCCCACTCCGGATGCTGCGCGCACAGATCGAGGATCCCGCCGTGGACGTAGTACATGAGCGAGGTGGGCGTGATGCCGCCCCCTTCGAACGCCTGATGCACATACTCGTAGAGGATCATCTCGTCGGTGTAACCCTCCTCGCGCCACTGGGCAAAGCGCGGGTCGCCGCCGGCGGCGGAAAGGATCACCTGATCGCCCCGTTTCTCCAGGCCGCCGATGGAAGTATCCAGACCCATCATCGGAAACGCGCTGAAGGTGGCGCCCTTGCGTCCCATATGGCCGCAGAGCGCGAAGATCAGCAGCATGGCACGCTCGATCAAATCGCCGTGGTAGTGCTTCCCCCAGTTCGCGCTGCTGATGTTGACGACGCCTTTGGCCGCGGCGATCTCATGCGCCAACTGTTCGATCATCTCGGGCGACACGCCGGTCGGCTTGCTCGCCTGTGCGGGAGTGAAGTTGCGGTCGAGATGGGCGGCCAACACCTCCATCACCGGCTTCACCTTTATCTTTCCTTGCAGCGAGTCGACTTCGTAAGTTCCGTTCAACGCCGGTGCGAGGCCATTGAGCGCGAGGGTTTTGCGCGGCGCCTCCTTGAGCGCTCCCGAAGTCTTGTCCCAGAAGTAGAAAATATCTTGCCGGCCGCCGGACTTGAGATCTTTTTCCCGCAGGAATTTGCCGGTGGACTCCACCACCAGGAGCGGCATATCGGTTTGCTCGCGGACGAAATTCTCGTTAAAAAGCTTTTCCTTGATGATGACTTGGGCGATGGAGAGGCCGAGGGCGGCATCGCTGCCGACGTTGACCGGCACCCAGAGATCGGCGTGCATCGCGGAGGGACTGTAGTCCGGCGAGATGGTCACGACCTTGGAGCCGTTGTAACGCGCCTCGGCGATAAAGTGATAATTGGGGATATTGGTATACGCCGGATTTCCGCCCCAAACGAGAATCATGTTGGAGTAAAACCAGTTGTCGGCCGAGTCGCCGACGATGACCTTGCCCATCGTCACCGCCACACCCTGGTGGTCGTCGCCGTTGTCGGCAGTGACGTTAGACAGGGGCGCGCCCAGAGCGATAAAGAACGAAGTCGGTCCGGTACCCTCGCTGCCAACGTTCATCACCCGGGTGCCGCCCGACTGGACGATCGTTTCCGGCCCTTCCTTGGTGGCGGTATCGATGATCGCGTCGGCAAGCTCCGTGAACGCCTCGTCCCAACTGATCCGCTTCCATTTTCCCTCGCCCCGTTTCCCGATGCGCCTCATGGGAAACTTGAGACGGGTCGGATCGTAAAGCCGGTGCGTGTAGCAGGATCCTTTTTGGCAACCGCGGGGATTGAAATCCGGCGCCTCGGGATCGTTTTGCGGCGGATAATTGGCGGCTTGCTCTTCGCGCAAGATAACGCCGTCTTTGACGTAGAGATTATAATTGCATGCCTGCTGGTACCAGCAATTGGTGAGATGCGAGCCCTTGACCACCCGGTCCCAGTCCCAGAGATCGCGCTGCACGTTGCTCGAAGCAAAAGCAGTGACGTCCGGAAGAGCCGTGTCTTTGGGCTCCAATCGTCCTAATTCAAGTTTTAACTCGGCCATTCACGTTTCCTTTCTCATGCAGACAGATAGGCAAGCTCTTTCGCGCAGAAGCCATGGGCCAGTTGCGCTAGATCCGAATAGAAGGGTGCCCCGCGTCCACCGGTCTTGGTCGCCACCGACGCGACAAATTCGGTCAGATGAAAACGCAAGAAATCCTGCTGCGCCTGCCGGTACGCGCTTCGGTCCGCGCCCTGAAGCAGTCCTTCGGTTTCTTTGAAGGTGAGCAGATGCATGAATTCGAGCTCGGAGGCCAGATGGTCGGGCCGGTCGCGCTTCTCCTCGGAGAGGCGCAGGCCGAAATAATGGTAGAAGCGCAGCACCTCCTCCATGACCTTCATCCGGCCGCCGCCATATTCGCCCTCGTAGAGCGGGCTGGGCGCTCCCATCTCGCCGCCGACTTCGAACAGGCCGATGTAAGCGCTTTGAAACTCTTCGTAGCTCGCCGCCATGCCCCGTCCCAGCTCGCCGCCGTTCAGCCCGTTATAGGGAAGACCGGCGAGCGATTCCTGGGCGGCCTTGGCGAACTGCCCATCCTTGACCCGCTGAAAATCCTGTTCCGTTGGAAAGCGGAAAGCGCGGGCAAGCAGGCTGTAGACCATGCTGCGATTGCCGATCTTCAACTCTTCGCCGCCGTTCAGTTGCAGTGTTTGAGTGTTCATCACGCCTGCACCTCGCTCGGATCTTTGGGAAACTCACCCAACAGCTCCTGCCATCTCCTGACGATCAAGGTATTCATCAGCTCGGACTCTTCTTTGTTTCTTTTTTTGGCGATCTCGCTATTGAGAAGCGCCAAGGCGTTATCGACCCCAGGACCGAATAGACTCCTCAAGTAATCCGTGGGTATGCGGGGCTGGGACGCATCGAGATTGCCGTCGCCGTCGAGCCGCGGCGGCGATAGCGGCGGCACATAGTAGACGTTGGGCTTGGTGCCGAACTCCGCGTGCAACGGCAGAGCGACTTTCCATTCGTTGACCAACTTGTGGACCGGCCCCTGTGTATCGTCGAGGTAGCCGACCCAGATGCAGCGGCCCGGGCACTGTCGCACACAGGCCGGCGCGACTTCCTTCTCCATGCGCGGTATACAGGCGTCGCATTTCTGCGCCGCGTTGCGCAGCGGGTTGAAGAAAACTTCCTTATAAGGGCATCCCTTCATGCAAACATGATCGGCGCAGCTCGCGCACTTGCTGTCATCGACCATCAGCACCACGCCGTCCTCTTCCCTCTTGCCGATGGCGCCGTAGGGACAGGCCTCGGCGCAGGCGGGGCGGGTGCAGTGATTGCACAGACGGGGCATGTAGAAGAAATAAGCATTGGGATATTCGCCGCTGGCGATATCTTCATCCCAGTTCGGTCCCCATCCCGGTTTTTCCTTGGGCGCGAGATGGACCTTTTGGCCGCTGCCGCCGTAGAAGACTTCCTCGTAGTTGAATTCCATCGGCTTGCCGTAGTCCGCCTCTTCCGCTTTTCGCCCCAAGGCAAGTTTTCCATTGGCGTCATAACCACCACCCATCTTCTCCCAATCCTTGGGGTATCCCTTTCCAGGCATGGTATTGACCTTCATCCACCACATGTGGTCCATCCCTTTATCATTGGTCCAAAGGGTCTTGCAGGCGATCGTGCAGGTATGGCACCCCATGCACTTGTTGAGATCGATCACATAGGCTAGTTGTCTTTTGGAATTCGGCATCGCTCTCCCCTCTCTTTCCTTCCAGGATTCAAAAGCGGTAGGTTCCGTCACTTTTTGCCATGACGGACCCGTTCCGAATCCCAAAAGCGCATGATTGGACTATTATTTAAGAACTGCTTGACTCAGTAATGATGCCGACCTGTCGCATTTCCCGTGCCACAAGAAAAACTCACGACTACACTCGTAACCAAAAATCATGATTCCCCAAAATTCGGAAAATCTAACCGGGAAATACTAAAAATGAAACTAAATACCTTTGGGTTTCGCAATTCATGAGACTATTTTTCCTGGCATCCGATTTGCTGGTTTAAAATCAATCCTCTCTCTCCGGCCGATGGGAGTTGTTTCTTGCGCGTCGAAGTCCGTTTTTACGGCTTTGTTCGAGATGTCATCGCCAATTCAGCACTCTCCTTAGAGATGCCGGCGGGCAGTACGCTACGCGACCTCCTGAAAGAATCGATTAGACTTTGCGGTGAAAGACTTCGCGATCGGCTGTTGACCCACGCGGGCGATCTTGAAGCCAATGTGCAGATTTTCGTCGGCGCCGAGCAAAGCGCGTCGTTGGAAGAGGTCGTTGCCAACGGCCGGGAAAGCTCTGAAGTAAAAATTTTTGTTCTCTCAGCGACCTGCGGAGGATGAGGTCATGTTTGATGTCGCCCGATCTCAAGAAGACGTTTGGATTCACACTGCCTGCGGCCTTTGCTATAGCGTCTGCGCGCTCAAAGTCCACCGCGTCAACGGCACGGTCGTAAAGATCGAAGGTAATCCGGATTCCACCACTAACCGGGGTAGGCTTTGCCCACGCGGCGTCAGCGGGATCATGACTCTTTATAATCCCGATCGAGTCGATGTGCCGCTCAAACGAACCAATCCGGCAAAGGGACTCGATCTCGATCCGGGATGGGTGCAGATCAGTTGGGAAGAGGCGTTGGAGACGGTCGCCGCACGTCTAAACAAAATCCGCCGGGAAGACCCGCGCAAACTCCTTCTCACCGGCACGGTGACCACTCAAGATGAAGTCCCGTTCGCCAAAATTTTCGCTATGGCCTTCGGCACGCCCAATGGCTGGAACTCCGGCGCCGGCAATCACTGCGGCACGGCGGAACATCTTTACGGCGCTTTGCTGCACGCCTCGTGGGCTAAGCAGCCCGACCCGGATCACTGCCGTTACTTACTCAACTTCGGCACGGCGGCCGGCTTCGGCAGTTACTATTGCGTGACCGGCATGGCCCAGCGAATCGCCGAGGCGCGGGTGCGCGGCATGAAGCATGTCTGCATCGATCCTTTCTTGAGTCCGAGCGCGGAAAAGGCCGATGAATGGATTCCGATCGTACCCGGCACGGACGGCGCCTTTGCCATGGCCATGCTGAATGTATTGCTGCACGAGTCGAACATCTACGACGGCGATTATTTGAAGCACCACACCAATGCGCCCTACCTGATCGGCGATGACGGCGTCTATGTTCGCGATCCGGAAAATCACCAGCCGCTGATTTGGGATCCCCTGCTCGGCGCGGCGAAACCGTTCGATTTTCCCGGAATCTGCGACTTCGCCCTGGAAGGGGAATTCAGCGTCGATGGAATGCGAGCGCGACCGGCATTTGCGCTGCTGAAAGAGCATTTAAAGCCCTTCACTCCCGAATGGGCCGAGACAATCACCTCGGTGCCGGCCGCAACGATTCGGCGCGTCGCCACGGAATTCGGCCAAGAGGCACGCATCGGCAGTACCATAGTGCTCGATGGGAAAACGCTCCCTTACCGGCCGGTTGCGGTCACCTATTTCAAGGGCGCCCAGGGACATAAGAACGCACTGCTTAACTGCATGGCCTTGGAACTGTTGACCGAGATCGTCGGCGCCTCGAATGTTCCCGGCGGTCTGTTGGGGATGAACTCTTGCTCTCTGGGTCACCCTGACAGCGACCGGCCCAAATGGATTCCTCATGCCGGCCGGGACGGGCTCATGGTTACCGGATATTGGCCTAACCCTCCGCCTCCCTATCCGCCTAAAGAGGTTAAGAAACCGGAAACCATCGACCTGCGAGCCATGATTCCCACCTGTCCGGGAAGCTCGGGCGCCCTCCCCGTCGTCATGGCCGATCCGGAACGCTTCAAGGTTCCCTACAAGATTGAGATGAATTTCCACGTCGGCGCCAACCATGTGATGACCTTCGCCGATCCCAACGCCATTGCGAGTATCTTCAAGGATGTCTTTCAGGTTTCCTTTGCGCTCTTCCTCGATGAGGCGACCTACTTCTCGGACATCGTTCTTCCCGCCGCCAGTTATCTCGAGCGGCTCAGCCACACAGCCGACTGGATGAGCTCCAACAGCCCGGTGGGAGAGTGGTGCTATCACGTCCGCCAGCCGGTCGTGCAAACCATCGCCGAGCGGCGCAGCGTCTGCGAAGTGCTCTTGGATCTCGCCGAGCGGCTGGATATGCGCGAGGAGTTTTACGCCCTGATCAATGTCATGCTGAATTTGAAGGATCCTCATCAGATCGAGCCGAGCCGCCGTTTCTCATGGGAGGAGATCGTCGACCGCCGCTACAAGTCGCTCTTCGGCGAGAGCCGCGGGCTCGAATGGTTTAAAGAGCATGGCGTGCTCAAGTGGCCGAAAAAAGTTGAAGAGGTTTATTGGAAGCCTTTTTCCCATGCCCGCGTGCCGATCTATTTCGAATGGTTCAAGACGCTGGGCGAGCAAGTCGAGGCGATGGCGCAAAAGACCGGCATCGATCTGGACACCAGCGCGTTCCAGGCGCTTCCCGAGTGGCGCCCCTGCCGCAGCCATAGGGAAAATTCCGACGGTTTCGATCTCTACGCGATTTATTACAAATTCCCCATGCAGACTTTCTCCGGCACCTATGACAATCCCTGGCTCGATGAGGTTTGCAATATCGAACGGTTCGCCTACGGCGTGGCGATCAACGCCGAAACGGCGCGCCGCAAAGGCATCGAAGAGGGGGACTGGATGGAGATCACTTCGGTCGCCACCGGCAACACCGTGCGCGGGCGCGCCGCCGTCACCGAAGGGATCCATCCGGAAGTGATCGCCATCGCCGGCTGCGGCGGCCATTGGTCGAAATTTTTGAGCGTCGCCAGCCAGGAAGGGAAAGGCCTCTGTTTCGAGTGGTTGATGCCGGTGGGGTTGGACAATGTCGACATCCCATCGCTGACCCAGGATCTCTGCGTCAAAGTAAAAGTGGCCAAGGCCGGAGCAGCGTCATGAGATACGGAATGGTCATCGACCTTAAGAAGTGCATCGGCTGCACCGGCTGCGCGCTGGTGTGCAAGGTGGAGAACGCCACACCGCCGGGCGTGGTCTGGCTGCGGGTGATCAAGCACGAGACCGGCAAATATCCGCAGGTGCGCCGCGTCTCGATCCCGCTTCAGTGCATGCACTGCGCCGAGCCGCCCTGCATGGAAGTCTGTCCGACTGGCGCGACCAGCAAACGCGCCGACGGCATCGTTGATATCGATGCCGAGAAATGCGTCGGCTGCCGCTATTGCATGGTGGCCTGCCCCTACGATCAACGCTTTTTCCTGGCAAAAGAGCGTCACTATTTTAAAAACGGCCCCACGCCGTTCGAACAGATCGGTTATCAGCGTCATCAGGAAGGCGTCGTCTCTAAATGCAACTTTTGCGCGCCGCGCCTTGAAAAAGGACTCGAGCCCGCCTGCGCCGCCAATTGCATGACCAAGGCGCGCACCTTCGGCGATCTTGAGGACCCAAGCAGCGAAGTGTCCAGGCTGATCCGCGATCGCGGCGGCTATCAGCTCTATCCGGAACTTGGCACAAACCCGTCAGTCTATTACTTGCCGGCGTAAAAAAAAGAGAAGTTCCAAATGTTCAAAACGTTCAAGCCGTTCAAGGTGGTCAAAGGACAGCTTAAGCCGTCGGCGCTTCTGGAGGATTGATGGCCCATACAGAACCATTTCAAATCAGAATCGGCGATCTGCGCGAACGCTTTCGGCCGCAAAGGGAATGGGTCGAGGGGCGCGGCCTGCTGCTGATCGCCGCGCATTTTCTTACCGGCAGCGGCGCCGGAGCGTGGCTGGTCGCCGTCTTGCTCGGTCTTCAAACCGGATTAGTGCTGGGTTTTTTCCTGGTCGCCGTAGGCGCCCTTTTTCATCTTTTCTTTCTCGGCCACCCCGAGCGCTTCTGGCGCATGATGCGCAGCTTTGGCACTTCCTGGATCAGCCGCGGTATCATCGGCGTGACGCTGTTCCTCGCGAGCGCCGCCTGCTATCTCATTCTTGCCCTGTTCGGACTTGGCGAAACAGCTCTTGCGAGCGCTATGCTTTTTCTCTCCGTTCTCGGAGCGTTATGGGTCGTGGTTTACAAAGGCTTTGTATGGGCCTCCAGTAAAGGTATTCCCCTTTGGAACACTCCTCTGGTCCCGGTCCTCTACATCGCTTATGCGCTGCGGGGCGGCACTGCCGTGTTAATGCTTCTGGCTGCCGCGGGGACTGCGCACGGGCCTTTGGGCTTTCTCGAGCCGATCAAGCTCTGGCTCGCCGTTTCGACGGCCGTCCTCGTGTTGATCTATATAGATGTCATGCGTGGCAGCGGGATGACGGCGCTTCGTTCGGTCAACCTGATGCTCTTCGGCCGGGTCGCGCTACCTTTTTACTTCGGCGCCCTGGCGCTGGGTTTGATCGTGCCCATCGGTATCGGCGGGTTTGCGTACTTCGGCGACCTCTCGGCCGCATGGCTCGCGCTGGTGGGCTGCTTGTCGCTGGTCGGAGATCTTTCGATTATTTATTGCATTGCCAAGGCGGGGCTGTATCGGCCCTTGCCGGTTTGAAAGCAGCCGCCAGAATTTCGGTTGCGGCGAATCAAATGCTCCGCGCCAAAAGACCAAAGGAAGGAGCCGGCAACCGTGAATAAACCGCTCTTTTGGATCATCTGTTTAGTTTGCTTCATTTGCCTGCCCGCCCGACAGCCACAAGCAGCTTCCGCCGCTCGCACCGCGGTCATTACCTTCGGCAGCTTCAGCGAAAGGGAAGTCACGCTGTTTGTCGCCGAGGACTACGGTTTTTTTCGTAAGCAGGGGATCGACGCAAAGCTCGTTCACGTGCGCAGCGGGCCGGTATCCTTGTCGGCGCTGGCGGCCGGCGAGTCGCAGTTCTACAACGGCTCGGTAACCGGCGCCATTCTCGGCGCGGTCGCCGGCGGCCTCGATATCGTCTATGTGGGGAGCCTGATCAAGAAGCTCACCGGCACGATAGTCGTTAACCCCGCCATCAAGACACCCGCGGAATTGAGAGGGAAAAACATCGGGGTCCAAAGCATGGGCGGAGGCGTGTGGATGTTCACCGCGCTCGCCTTCGACCACTGGGGGCTCGACATTAAGAAAGACAACATCAAGTTCCGCGTCATCGGCGATGAAGCGGTGCTCGCCCAGGCGATCGCTTCGAATGTGATCGACGGGTCGTACTTGGGCTACACTTTCGCTTCGCAACTGGAGAAGCAGGGTTTTCGCGTTCTTGCCGATCTCGCCAAGCTGCCGATTCCGTTTCAGGGGACGGCCTTAATGACGCTACGAAGTTTCGCGAAATCCTCACCCGACCTGGTTGAAAGCATGCTGCGAGCGCTCAAAGAGTCCGTTGCCTTCATCGTGGACCCCGCCAACAAATCCGCGGTTACCAGGAGCCTGGCCAAGGGCCTGCGATTGGCGCGGCCCGAGGACGCAGCCGAAGGATACGAACGCGTCGTTACCCTTTACGATCAAAATCCGGATCTCAACGTCGAGGGGATTCGCAATACGATCCGGTTGGTCTGCACCGTCACTGAAAAAGTTTGTGGCCTCAAGGCGGAGAATCTCGTAGATGACCGCTTTCTAAGAAAATTAAGATAACAAAGGGTGCCGCTGGAGCTCGGCGGTCTCGCTTCTTTCGCATTCAGGCGGCTCGTTCAACCCGGATTCCGCAGTTGAAGTTACAATTTCCACTGAGCGAGGTGTGAGACTGGAGTAGCGAAGGCACCCAGATCGCAGGATCAAAGTCCCTTTTGGTGCTTGGCAATCCGTTGCGAGCAGGTTACGGATTTCATCACGACACCGGCGATCTCAACGCTCTTAGAGGAGTACTCCATTGCCTTCGCTACGGAAGGCTCGCACGTCGCACAGTACATTAACTTTCAACTGCGGAATTCGGGTTCAACGCGTGGCCTGACGACCGGCGGATACGCTTGCGTCGGGCCCGCGCCTGGGATAGTCATTAGTCCATGTCTCCGAGCGAGTACGAACAATTGGTCGAGTTCCTCGGGCGGCAGTTCGCTGAGATTGACCGCCGCTTCGACAAAGTGGATCAGCGATTCGTGCAGGTCGACCAGCGATTCGAGCAGGTCGACCGCCAATTCAATCACATTGCCGGCCGTTTCGACCAGGTCGACCGCCGATTCGACGAGGTCGACGGGCAGATCGCCGAACTACGGCGCGAGATGCTCGGCCACTTCGACGAGATCTACCGCCGACTCGATCGCCTCGAGCAGGAGTATCAGGCGATCACCCAAGGGCTGCGCCGGATCGAGGCACGCCTTGCCGACGAGAGCGGGCAGCGCGAGATCCTCGCGCGCGACCTGGCCGAGCTGAAGCAACAGGTGACCGCGCTCCAGTCCCGCATCGAGGATATTGAAGCGCGGCTCGCCCGCTAGAAGAAATCCAATCCGCCCACATCGCCGAGGCGATTCAATATCGGAGTTTGGATCGGAGAATGTAAGATTCCCCGACTCCTCGCGCAATGGTCTCGACCACAGAGCCATTGCACCAGGTTACAAAACAATCGATGCCTCTAGCATCTGCGACGCGCCATCGACGCTGTGAACATATTTGCTTAGCGGGTGCCGGTTGGCCAACCTGCAGCTTCCTTGAAAAACAGCGCGCGGGGGCCTAGTAAAAGTGTGTGAGAAGCGTTCGGCCGCGCTATATTCCCCTACCCTACCAGGACGCGCCGGATTCGGGGCGTTTGATCCTGCGCGACGGCTCGACCGCGACGGTGCGAACAACGCGACCGGATGACAAGGTAGCTCTCGCCGCCTTCTTTGATTCTCTCTCGGACCACTCGAAGATCCAACGATTTTTCGGCCATTCAACGCCGGGCACAAGGTTTATCGAATCATTTTGCGACTCCTCAAACCCCCGCGCCGCGTTCAGCTTGGTCGTGATCCGGCTCGCCGAATCGAAGGCACGGATTATCGCCGCCGGCACTTATATGGCTCGCAATGAGACCACCGCGGAGATCGCGCTCACGGTGGACGACGCATTTCAAGGCAAGGGGATCGGCACGCTGCTTTTGGAACGGCTAGCGCTCCTGGCCGTCGTTAATGGGTTTCGTCGCTTCTGGGCGGTCACCCAGATTGAGAACAAAGCCATGCTCGACGTTTTCCGCGACTCCGGATTTGCATGCCGCACAAAAACGGATGGAGGATATGTCGAAGTCGATCTTTCGGTCATGCCGAGCGAAGCCAGCGTCGCGCGCGCCGAGCTGCGCGATCGGGTTTCCACCACGGCGTCGCTTCTACCTTTCTTTCAACCCGGTTCGGTGGCCGTGGTCGGAGCATCCCGCGATCCGGCAACCATCGGCGGCAGAATCCTCAATGCCCTGATTGCCGGTGGTTTTGGAGGTCCGATTTTTCCGGTCAACCCCCAGGCTACTACCGTCGCTTCATTAACCGCCCATCCCTCAGTCCAAGCCTTGCCGCAGGCTGTGGATCTCGCGGTCATCGCGGTTCCGCGGGACGCCGTCTTGCGGGTCATCGACGATTGCGCCGCGCGCGGCGTCCGAGCGGTGATCGTGATCACCGCCGGATTCGCCGAATCCGGCGCTGACGGACGTGAGTTGCAAATTCGTCTGCTGGAAAAAATTCGCGGCTACGGCATGCGCATGGTCGGGCCCAATTGTATGGGCCTCCTCAATGCCGATCCGGCCGTGCGTTTGAATGCCTCCTTCGCCCCCGATTTTCCCCCTTTCGGTCGCGTCGCGTTCTGTTCCCAAAGCGGCGCGCTGGGCTTGGCCATCATTTCACTGGCGCGCGAAAGGGAGCTGGGCCTTTCGAGTTTCGTCAGCGTCGGCAATAAGGCGGACGTCTCCGGCAACGATATGCTGCAATTTTGGGAAGAGGACAAGAACACCGGCGTCATTCTTCTCTACCTGGAATCCTTCGGCAATCCGCGCCGCTTCGCGCACATCGCCCATCGCGTCAGCCGCTCCAAGCCAATCGTCGCGGTGAAGGCGGGACGAACGGGCGCTGGAAGGCGCGCCGCCGGCTCCCACACCGCCGCCCTGGCCGCAAGCGACATCGCTGTCGATGCGTTGTTTCACCAAACGGGTGTGATCCGAGCCGAAACCCTCGACGAGATGTTCGACGTTGCCGCCGCGCTGAGCACGCAACCGCTGCCGGCCGGCCGCCGGGTCGGTATTCTCACCAACGCCGGTGGCTTGGGCATTCTTTGCGCGGACAATTGCGAAGCGGCCGGACTTTCGGTCCCGGACCTCGCCGACGCGAGCAAAAACCAACTAAGGAAGTTCCTGCCGGCAACCGCCAGCGTCGCCAACCCGGTGGACATGATCGCTTCAGCGGGCACCGAAGATTTTCGCAAGGCCACCGAAATCCTGCTGGCCGCGCCGGAAGTGGATTCGCTGATTGTCCTGATGATCCATGTCGGTCTGGCCGACACGGCGGCGATTGGCCGCGCCATTTGCGCCGGCGTCAGCGCGGCGCGGCGGCTTGGCGGCCAAGGCAAGCCCGTGCTCACCTGTATCATGGACAGGGCGCACGCCGGCAAGCCCATTCGAGCGGACGGCGAGCAACTACCCAATTATGCTTTTCCGGAGAATGCCGCGCGGGTTTTGGGGAAGCTCTCGCGTTACGCTGAGTGGCGCAATCAAGCGCCAGGCGCCGTTCCCGATTTCGATGACATTCAACCGCAAGCCGCCCGCGCGCTGTGCCGAACGGCGCTGCGAGAAAGCGGCGCCGCTTGGCTTTCCGCTGAACAGACGCGCAGCGTGCTCTCTGTCTTCGCCTTGCCGCTGCCGCGCGCCGGCGTCTGTCGAACCGCGGAAGACGCCGCCGCTCTGGCCCAGGACATCGGCTTTCCGGTGGCGCTAAAATTGGCGTCGCGCCGGATCGTCCATAAGAGTGAATTCGGCGGCGTGCGCTTGAATCTTCAAGATGGGAGCGCCGTCGCCAAGGGCTTCGGCGAAATTCGCGACCGGCTCGTCAATGAAAACAAGCTGGATGCTTTCGACGGCGTGTTGGTCCAACCGATGATCACCGGCGGCGTCGAGCTGATGGTTGGCGTTACCGAAGACCCGCTTTTCGGGCCCCTGATTGGTTTCGGTCTGGGCGGGATTCATGTCGAAATTCTGAAGGACGTCTGTTTTCGCGTCACGCCGATCACGGACCGAGACGCGGCCGAGATGGTTCGCGGCATCCGCGGCTATCCCCTGTTGGAAGGATACCGTGGCCATCCGCCGGCCGATATTCCCGCTATCGAAGATCTGCTGCTCCGGGTCGCCCGGCTCGTGGAAGAAGTACCGGAGATTTCGGAGCTGGATCTAAATCCCGTCATCGCGCTGCCGCCGGGGCAGGGTTGCTTGATCGTCGATGCGAGAATTCGAGTCGAGCCCATCGGCGAATAAAAGCAGTCGAGGCTTCGGCGCGAGCAGCAGCCCCGAGGCTGCCGACGACGAAATCGGCTGCGCCGCCTATCCCGGTATCGCTGGACTTAACGCCGTCGCCACGCCATCCAGGCCGGGAAGCCAGATTCATCGCGCAACGTCAGGACCTCCTGCCCCTTTCTCACTTCTGCAGCGATAATGGCCGGCTTACCACCAAACGCAATCCGTGAACCCATTACTTCGACTCTGTCCTTCGCTTCGATCTTCACGTCCTGGTTCTCCAGGTACCAGCTCGGACCGAGATGCACGGAGATCGTCTCTTTGCCGGTTTTCACGTTCATGTGAATCCCGCCGAACATCCCCTTCGCCGGGGTAAACTGATCGATGCTGATCACTTCACCGGTGATCATCTCCACGGTTTTGGGATCGTACATCCGATTGTATTGCGTACCCGGACCCCAGCCGCCGCTGCCTCGCCACATCATTCCCGGCCCTCGTTGAGCGTTTGAAGAAACCGCCGCAAACAGCACCGCACTTGCGGCAATCACCAAACTTACAACTATCCTTCTCATTGGTGGTCACCTCCCTTCTGAGTAGTTTCGATCATCTGACGATTCACTGGGTTGTAGGAGCAATGCCTATGCCACGAGGGAATCTTTAGTTTCTCGCCTCATGAATTGACAATATCTTCAGGATCGCGAAACTATAGATGATCTATTTACAGTAATGGAAAATCTTATTTCGAATTTTTTCGGCAGACGTGAACCGAAATTGCGCGCGTAGTTTGATCAAAGTAGGCGAGAATAGATTCGACTTGTCTTAGCGCCAGGGTCTAATTACATGGCCGCCTTCACTTCCCAGACCTCGACCGGATGGCCGATGTTTTTGAGATCAACAGTACCAATAGGGCGCAGAAGAAAATGACCTTGCACCCGTCTGACTGTCTCGGGACCGAGGAGAATCTGGCCTTCGCGAGCGAAGTCGCCGAGGCGTGCCGCCAGATTCGTGCTGGGCCCGGAAGCGGTGAATGTCCAACGCTCTCCCGCCACGGCTCGAAATTTCGTCGAGCCGACGTCGCACTCGCCCGACGCTATTCCCATGTTGATCACCAACGCGGGATAATGGCCCTTGCCCTGAAGATTTTTTGCGGTGGTTTTTTCCCGGATGGCCAGCGCCACTCTGACGGCTGAGGCCGCATGCTCCAACGGAGATCGGTCTTGAAAAATCATCATCAGCCCGTCGCCCGCAGTTTCATTGATGTCTCCGCCGCCGGCGCGGATGTCGGCAAGGTACATGGAAAAGTAATTCTCGACGATTTCGTTCAGTAACGCCGGCGCCAATTGTTCGCTGAGGGCCGTGTACGCCTGTATGTCCAGGAATAGGACGGTTACATCCTTTACGCTTTTATGAAGGGCCGGCGACTGGGGATTTTCTTCGATCAGGCGTCGCACCGTATCGGGCACAAAGCGATCGAGACCTCGCTTGACGGCTTCTAAATATGCGACTTTGTCCAGAGCATCCGCGAGCTCCCGATTCTTCGTTTCCAGGGCTTGGTAGCTCTTAGCCATCCTTTCGGTCATCTCGTTGAACCCCAGTTCGAGGGCGCCGATCTCGTCGTGCGATCCGACGGCAACCCGCACGTCCAGATCACCCCCTCGAACATCCTCCATCGCGTGCTCCAGGCGCCGGAGAGGGTCGACCATCGTGCGAGCGAGAACCCAAGCCAGGCAAGCCCCTCCCAGGGCAGCAGAAAACCCGATCAGGATAATCGCATACATCACCCTCGCGTGGACCGGATCCGTAGAGACCGCAAACGTCTCCAGGCGCGCGTAAGCAATCAAAGACAGAACGCTCAGCGGAAAAAAACTAATGGTCGCCCAGAACATGACGAGCCGGTGAAGAATCCCAACTCTCCAAATACCCGGATCGCCTGCCATTATCCTGTCGGCAAAAACAACTGGCCACACCTTCCAGCGACAGATGAATTCCACGGCGAAATAGACTCCAGTTGTTGCGATTAGTCCGGCAAGGATGGGACGGACAAAAAAATGCGCCCACAAACCAGGCGTCAGCTGGAATACGGCAAAAGGAAGCCGCAGTATCGTAACGACGCCGATCAATGCCCAAGCCGCGGCCGTAAGAATACCGAGTGTAATCGGAGCATTTGCCGCTCTCCTAGCTGCCCGCAGCGGAATATCCGCTCGCGACTCGCCGCTGGCCGGCCACTCGAACACAGGCCAGAGAAAAATGACACTCGCGGCCGTGGGCAAGAGAAATAAAAAAGCGTTAAACACAATCATGGGTTGCCCAAGGATCCTGACCGTATCGTGCGCAGGCAAAAAGGGCCGGAGATTCGAGTGAGTGTAGGCGTACAGAAGCCCCAGAGCGAACAGGTTGGCGATAAGAACTCCGGCCGGCAGCAAACCAACCCAAGTCCTAACCTTTCCTTGCTCGCCGTTCATAGGATCATTTCTTTCTCCTGGCCTCCAACGCGCTGGCGATTCATTGGTGCTACGGCGTCAAAAGGGAATAATACAATCGCAATGAAGAGAAGGGATTTCCACGCCGGTATCAACGCTGGCCTCGACGAGGAGATTACCCCGATAGGGCGCAACTGCTACACCCACCGAACCATCTCTTCTCTACGCGAGGCGCGCCTGGTCGAAGAGGTGCCGGAGATTTCCGAGCTGGACTTGAATCCGATCATCGCGCTACCGCCGGGGCAGGGTTGCTTGATCGTCGATGCGAGAATTCACGTTACCCCATTGCGCTAGACATCGTCGCGCTAAAAAGCACAAGGCGCCGCGTTGAGGGAGTTCTCTTCGGCGTTTCAATTCGCTGTAGGTGATCCTGCTATCCCGACACACCGGCTTTTCGCAGCGGGCGATTTGCGGGTTCCGCGACAACGAACAACCGCCGTTGAAACCACAGAGCCACATGCACCAGACCAATCAGAACAGGCACTTCCACCAACGGCCCAATGACCGTGGCAAACGCCGGCCCGGAATTCAGGCCGAACACGGCCACCGCCACGGCGATGGCCAGTTCGAAATTGTTACTCGCTGCGGTGAAAGCCAGCGTGGCAGTTTGGGAATAATCCGCGCCAATTTTGTGCCCCATATAAAAACTCACGAGAAACATCACAACGAAATAGATCACCAGAGGGATAGCGATTCGCACAACATCGAAAGGGAGCCGAACTATTAGATTCCCCTTGAGACTAAACATCACCAGAATGGTAAACAGCAGCGCGATCAAAGTAATAGGGCTAATCCGCGGGATAAAGTGCCCATGGTACCATTCCTTCCCCTTCGCCTGGACTAACACAAGCCGCGTGAGCATGCCGCCAAGGAAAGGAATGCCCAGATAGATGAATACGCTCTCTGCGATCTGCCGAATGCTCACAGCCACCACACTGCCGTGTAGGCCGAAGAGCGGTGGTAACACGGTAATGAACAACCAAGCGTAAACACTGTAAAAGAACACTTGAAAGATACTGTTAAACGCCACCAGGCCAGCCGCGTACTCGGTGTCTCCGTTGGCTAGTTCGTTCCACACAATCACCATAGCTATACAGCGGGCCAGTCCGACCAAAATCAGTCCCACCATATAATCCGGATAGTTTCCAAGAAAGAGAAGCGCAAGGATAAACATGAGCAGGGGGCCGATTAGCCAGTTCTGCACAAGTGACAACCCCAGGACCCGCCAATTACGAAATACCCGTCCCAATTCTTCGTAGCGGACTTTGGCCAGCGGAGGGTACATCATTAGAATCAACCCGATCGCAATGGGGATGTTGGTTGTGCCCATCTGGAAGCGATGGACAAACGACTCGACCCCGGGAAGGCCATAACCAATGGCGACTCCCGTGCCCATTGCCAGAAAAATCCATAGCGTGAGGAAACGGTCAAGAACGGACAGTCGCTTTGGATTGCTCATAGAAATCTCATCTTCATAATCATAGACCAGATCAGGACAGCGATCGGTACATCGATCTGATTGCCTTCACCCCATTCCAACCGCCGGAGTTAAGTGCTATCCCGCCGTGACGCTTGCCGGCTTGGGCGCTCGTTTCAGAGGCGCCGGGGCCCTCGGCGAGCAACAGAGCCCGACGAGGCGGCTGCGATCCAGTCCCATCTGTTTATCTTCCGCGATGCTCGAACGCACGGCGGTAAAAATTGCCGCCGCGCGGGCGTCGGGCGGAGCCGCAAGTCGATAGTGCATCCATTTGCCCTCTCGTCTCGCGGCGACGAGACCGGCACGCCGTAGATAGGCCAGATGACGCGAGATCTTCGGTTGGGTTAACTTCAGCGCCTCGACCAGGAAGCAGACGCAGACTTCGTCCTCGTCCATGAGATTGACGAGCCGGAGCCGCGTCCTGTCAGCGAGAGCGCGAAACAATAATTCCATTTCATATGATTTGTCGAGGTTGGATTTCATCGGGCTCCACCTTAGCACAATTTATTACATATGTATTGACATATATGTTTAACGGATTATATTCGCTTAAGCAAATATGTGAGGAGCCATCATGGCCGTCGAAAACGACAAACCCAAGATACTCTTTCTTTGCACCGGTAATTCCGCCCGGAGTATATTCGCAGAATATCTCACGAAGAAAATCGGGCGGGATCGCTTCGAAGCCTATAGCGCGGGGAGCCAACCCGCGGGTACCGTGAATCCCTTTGCGATCCGCGTGCTGCAAGAGCAATACGGCATAGACACGCGGGACGCGCGCAGCAAATCATGGGATGAATTCAAAGGCGCGCCTTTCGATATCGTTATTACGGTCTGCGACAAAGCCAGAGAGTCTTGTCCCATTTTTCCGAGCCAACCGATCGTTGCTCATTGGAGCATCCCCGATCCGGCCTTGGCCACGGGAACCGACGAACAAAAGTTGCGGCACTTTAGAGAGGCGGCCCAGCAAATCCAGCGTCGAATCGAGCTGCTTTGTTCCTTTCCGAGAGAGCGGCTAGGTCACTTGCTAACCCAAGCGGCGGAAAATGTTGCGGTCAAGCATTGAGCCAGAAAGGAGGATGCTTTATGTCCGAGCCCAAAAAAGTTCACGTTGCTCTCAACGTCAACAGCGTCGCGCGATCGGTGGAGTTTTACCGCGCGATGTTCTGCGTCGACCCGGTGAAGTGGAAGCCCGGATATGCCAAGTTTGCTATCGATGCGCCGCCGCCGAATCTTACCCTAAACTTTTGCGACAATATCAGCCTGAAAGCACGAGATGGTGAAATCGAGGCCGGCTATTGTTTCCGTCGACGTGGTTTCGATGGCGAGCGCCTTTCAATCTCATCCTTAACCCATGTCATCGCGGCGATGGTAGAGGGAAACCCGAGAGTGGTTAGACCGAGTAAGACAACGTGATAGATTTCCTCCTCTCGCGCTCCTTTCTGAAGCGCTTGACGCGTATGGGAATGAACCGCTCCTTCTCTGCGCGCGCCGATGGCCATCGCTAGTTTCACCATCTCTCTGTCTTTCGCACGCAATGGGCCGGTGCTGTGAACTAAAGTGCCCAGTCGATCATAGGCTTTCCAGATCTCGGGATAGGTTTTTTTAAACGATTCATAAGGTCGCGGTAGTTTCTGCATCGGCGAATACCTCCTCCTTGTTTTTCAGTTCTTGTATCGCGTCTTGTGCCGCTATGGCAAGAGCATTCGGCTTCGCGGTCCGGTGCCGCCCCAGCGATCGTTTCTGTCTTCTCGTCATCGAAAACCCTAGCGTCCATGACATCGTCGTCACGCGCGCGGAAAATCTGAGAGAGCCGAGAGCGCGAAAACGAATTAACGCGGGCTCTGCGTCATAGCCGCCGACCGTGGTCGGCATGCCGAAGAAGAGGAGCGGTCGTTACTTAAGGCTGTGTGGCCTTCCATATGGCCCTGCATCCGCGCAACAAGTCCGCGGCTGTGAAAAGCGGCACCATGTAACCGTCCTCATCGACGACCGCCAGGACGGATCTACCCGGCTGTAGCATCACGACGGCGCTTGAAAGTCGTGGCGGATTTGCGGTGCTTCCCTGTCTCGCGCTTGCTACGGTTGATTCCCCCACAGGCGCTTCAGCACATTCGTGTACGGGACTCTCTTGGCTCTGAATTGCAAGTCGATCTTTTGCCTCTGTTGTCACGTTTCAAGCCTCTCGAAACCGCTCCTCGCTTTCCTAACTACGCAATGCGAATGCCACTTAAGTCCCGAGCAATCTTCAGAGGAAATTTTGCCGACTTTCTCAGCGTTGCAAATAGATCCCAGAGGTTGTCCCAGGATCGCGAACACAGGGCGTGCCGTCCGAGAACGGTATGACAGAAGGCCATTATGATACCGCGCAGGAGGGTGAGTTTTCTCTCGGGGTCTTTTCTTTCGCGGGTGTCAGAGCAAAGTGCTTTCGCCCGGCTAGAAACTAAAGTGATAACGGACGCGAATCTCAACCCGGTAGTCGTTCTGTTTTTCTCCGAAGTCGGTCTGGTGTTGACCAACAAGGAACACTCCCCTTAAGCGGAGTTCAAGGTTTGTCATGGGACTGTAGCTAATCTCGGGAATCACGTTGAAGCTTCCATCGACCGGGTTGATGATCGAAGTAAGGGCGGGCGTAAGATAAAGAACGTCAAAAGGCTCTTTTTGGCTCACGCGGAAATATAGATAGTCGCGCATCGGGTTCGGTTTTCCATAAGCTCCTTTGGACAGCCGGGCCGCCTGAACTAACCCGCCAGCGTTACCCGTGGCCAACAAATTCCGAAAGCTGGTGTCGGTAAAGCTAAAGAAGTCCTTCAACTGTTTGCGGCTCAAGCCGGTGCCGTCGCGATAATATTCAAGGATGTAGGTGGTTTCTTTTTCCGTAAGGTAGCGCAATCCGAGAAGATAGTTGACGGCTTCCCTTTCCGTTGACCGCCCTCGTCCGGTCTCGTTAATAAACTTCGATTTGAAGTTATTGATGACGGAGATCTCGCCGTGCACCTCCAAGTTAGTTGCGAGATTTTTCGAGAAATCGAAGCCGTATCGAGTCGTTCGACTTTCCCCGGTAAAAACCAAGAAGTCCAAATCCGTGTCGTAAACGAGCAGGTAGAGCTTGGACGCGAAGTTCGTGTGGAATAGCTCGCCAAACTTGGCATTGACGTAACGGTAAACCGGGATGACCGCCGTGGTCAGAGTCACCGTTTTCAATGGTCCGTCGAAGCTGCGAATATAATCGGCTGTTGCGACGGTGGATCCCTCGAGGGCTTCTTCCGGATCTTCGGGATTCTTCGGTCGATCGATAAAACTCACGGGATTCCATGCATAGCCTTTGCCCCACTTCATGACTTTCTTTCCCGCTTCCATGATGAAGCTTGGGCTGGGCTTGACAGAAGCATAGGCCTCGAAAAGCTTCGTATCCTCGTCCCATCCCTCAAAATCGTTGCGAACGAAGGTGTCTGTTTTAAAAAATACGGAGAAGAGGTCTTTCTTGTAGGACCCCTCGAGTCGTAGCCGAAAGTTATACTGGTCGAAGGTGCTGCCCTGATTGTGTCGAAAGAATTGCAGTCGGGAAAAGGTCGAATCCCGATCTATCCCGAGGACGGTGGGTTGAAACTCAAGAAATCCTCCCAAGCTGTATGGCTTGGCGGTTATTTTGTCGATCTCTTTCTGGAGCTCTGAAAGATCAACTTCAAACTTGCCCTGTGATGGTTCCTGAGAAAAAAGGTCGGATGTTGATAACAAGACCGAAACGAGGACCAGCAGCCTTACAATTCGCACGAAGCCCTCACCGGATGGTTTCGATCTTGGCGAGAAATTCCAGTGTAAACACCTCATCGGGGACGATCCTCTTTTTGACATTCGCATAGGCCAGTATGGACTGATAGCCTTTATAAAGGGGGCTGTCGGTTTCGATGACGGATGGCCGCAGAACCCCTTCGAACGATTTTCTCTCCTTGAAGTAAAGGGTCTTGATCAACAGCCCGGTCGCCGCATAGCACTCGACCTTGGTAGGAACGACGGTCTTCTTATCTACCCACATTTTCAGTTTGTCGTAAGCGACGGTAGCCGTCTTCGCCTTCAAATCGAGAACGTACTCGCTTTTCTCATCCCCAATGTTTTGAACGTTGTATTCCACGTTGTAGTCAAGACGCATGATATCCGCATTGTTAAACACGCCGCCCACGACGGATTGGAGACTGGTGATCCGCACCGGCTTGCCCACGTTGGGGATGTAGAGCCACATATTGTCGCCCAGCCTAAGGGTAGCTCTTCCTTTTTCGCTTGCGGGAGAAAGAAAGAGTGAAGCAATCTTGTCGTTGCCCTTTTTCAGCGTGTAGAGGAGAAATTCTCTTTTGGCTCCACTCGGCTCGATATTGATGAGCTTTCGATAAGACTCGAATGACTCCGGCTGGAGGTTAGCATCCACTTTCTTGAGAATCTCAGTCCCATCCAGAGAGAAAGCGGGGATTGCATAAACCAGAGTAATGATAAGACTAAACAACAGATTCATTAGAGAATCTTTCATACATGCCTCAGCGCGTCGATAGGCTCCATTCGGGACGCCTTGAACGCCGGCTGTAAACTCGCGAGGACCGAGACGACGATCACCATAAGAGACGCGGTCACGACTTCTATCGGGGCGATCGTAGGGGCGAGAATGAGACCTGTAGCCTGTCCGAAGTTAAACGTAATTTTCGAAATGTTTAATCCGAGGATCACTCCCAAACCGACAAGAACCCCCACGACGGCGCCGGTAAATCCCAGGCAAAAGCCTTCTACGAGAAACAGGGATAGGATCTTGCCCGGCAGAGTTCCAATCGCCGCGATGGTGCCAATTTCCCTCACTCGCTCATAGACCGCCATGATCATGACGTTGAGAATGCTGATCAGCACGATGGCGATCAGCATCAGTTTAATGAAGAATGTCATAATGTCGATCATATTGGCGATGTTGGCGAAGGGCGAGAGTTGCGACCATGTATGGACCTCGATGCCACCCCCCTTTTGCTTCTTTTCCCCTAAGCCGAGCCCTACTCGTACGCTCTGAGCGACCTCTTCCACCTGCGGCAGGGATTTCACCCTGACTACGATCTCGCTCACCTCTTTGCCGGACATCCGCAGGATTTCTCTGGCGTCATCAAAATGGATGTAGCCGTCACGCCCTCCCGGTCCGGTAGCGCTTTCCAGAATGCCGCTCACGAGAAATGTTTTCCCGTTGACCGATCCGTCTTTGTTGGTCGCGACCACCACGACGGTGTCGCCTACTTTGGCTCCAAACCCTTGCGCCAAGAGTTTCGGCACCAGCATTTTCCCCTTTTCCAACGCGCGAACGCTTTTTTCTCCTTCAGAAATCCGGGAAAGCATCTGGGGCAAGGCAGCAAACTCTTTCTCCGGATATACTCCGTTGATCCTGATATTGGTGGTCTCGGTAAAATTGCTGAACAGAGCGCCGAACTTTATCCGTTCCGAATACGCTTCGATCTCGTTAATACCCGCTAAGGTTTTGTCGATCTGTGACACTGCGGCAGGTGCAAGATTTAGATTCAAAGGAAGACTTTCAATGGAGGCCACATAGCCCCCACGATGGATCTGAAGAGCCCCCAGGTAAGAATCGGTGATCTGAGCAATCATAAAATCCTTGATCGAGGCGGTCACGGCGACAAAGACCAGAACGAATAGGACTCCGAACGCGATCAGGGAAATCGTCAGCGCGCTTCTCCGCTTGTAGCGCCGCAGGTTCCGCAGAGCTATTTTGAATATGTTACCCATTTCCTGCCTCACAACGCAGCACCTTGCCGTCTTCCAACGTGCAGACGATCTCCGCCTCCCCGATAATTCTCGTGTCATGGGTTGAAAAGATAAAAGTGATGGCGAAATTATCTCTCATCTGCTTCATCAATCGCAGAATCATATATGCGGTTTCATGATCGAGGTTCGCGGTCGGCTCATCGGCGAGAACCAATTTCGGCTGTGTGACCAGCGCGCGAGCGATCGCGACCCGCTGCTTCTGACCGCCGGAAAGCTGCTCCGGCATTTGATTTTTTTGCTCTAACATTCCCACAGCCTTTAAAGCCTTAAGCACCCGGTCGCGCCGCTCGGCAGGGCGCAGTTCTTGCACCATCACCAGCGGGTATTCCACGTTCTCAAAAGCGGTCAAAACCGAAATGAGGTTGAAGCTCTGAAAGATGAAGCCAATATTTTGCCCGCGAAACTCTGCTGCTTGCCGTCGTCCTAATTTGAGAACATTCATCCCCGCCACCTGTAACTCTCCACGGGTCGGTTTGTCTAAGCATCCAACAAGATTAAGCAACGTCGTCTTCCCGCTGCCCGAGGGGCCGACGAAAGTGAGAAAGGCTCCCGCTTCGATCTCGAAGCTGACCTCTTGCAAGGCTTTCACTTCTACGCTGTTGGTTGCGTACGTCTTACTCAAACTTTGCGCGATAACAAGACTCATATCTCATTTCTTCCTCTGGGTCCGCACACGTAAACTATACATTCGTAACTGTGAGGTCGGGGTTGTGGCTCGCCATGGATCAGCGCAACAATTATGCCACGGGGATGTGCGTCATTACTGCTGGGATTTCGGCATCGGCTTTTCATACCTGCGAAGCACAACGGAGATGTTTTGCAGTTCTGAGAATAAAACAGACAAGGGCTAATCGCGGGAGTTATCGCGACGGATCTCGGGACCGTGTTTTCGGGTGTTATGAACACCAAGTCCAACCTAACCTGATTTAGTCCTAATCTTGTGAACCTTTGATCACACCGCACGTCTAATATGTCATCCCTAAAAGAAAGGAGGTGAAAGGCTATGAGGAAATTTCTAGGTGTGAGTCTAGCAGTGGGTGCATTGGCGGTTCTGGTGGGTGTGGTCGTAGCGCAGGAACATAGAGGCCACGGCATGGGCATGGGACCAGGAATGGGCCATGCAATGAAGGGTGGGCCAGGCATGTGGGCATCTACCACCACGCAAATCACGGAGCAGAAGGCCAACGAGTTGGCTCAGCAATACGCTGATAAAAACCTGGCGGGATTCAAGGTGGAGCGCGTGCTTCCCTCTACGGGAATGCCGCGCACCATGTACTCAGTCGAGCTGAAAGGCCCTAAAGATGAGTCGCGCACGTTGCACATCACGCCATTTGGTGGTGTGATGCCGTTTGGCGGCTCTCGCAGTAGTTAGCTTACCGCCACGGAGCGGCAACCAGCGACCTCTGGGATAAACCGGGGGTCGCTGTTTTTTTATCTTTCTTCAGGAGCAGAAACATGGAACTAGCGAACATCTATTCATCCAATAGGCGGAGAAACTTCTGGCTGGCCGGTGGTTTTGCGACTCTGACCGTTGCCGGTGCTTTCTTGCTTTACGCGACCGGAATATTCACAACGCACAACCGTCACGAAGAAGTTGCAGCACGTGGCGCCACGGTGATGCCCTTCGATCTGGAAAAAACCGTCCATGTCTTCGAAAAGCTCGACGACGGCGGCTTGCAAAAAGTTGTGGTCAAAGACCCATCTTATAAAGAGCAGATGTCATTGATCCAAGCCCACCTTAAGGAGGAGTCGGAGAAATTTCGCCGCGGAGACTTCTCAGATCCCGCCAAGATTCACGGACAGGATATGCCAGGATTGGCTGAGTTAAGATCCGGTTCGTTGAAGATCGAGGTTGTCTACACGCCTCTGCCCGATGGAGCCGAGATCCGCTACACAACGAAAGACCCGGCGCTGCTCATGGCGATCCATCACTGGTTCGACGCCCAGCTTTCCGACCACGGACGACAGGCTTCTGGTCACTATCATCAACCCTAGATCGTATCGCACCTTCTTTAAGGCTCAGGAGTCGAAGCTAATTATGAAGGGAGCCTCTCTTATCGCTTTCTAGCAACAGGCACGAAGCGTTACTGGCCCGCGCGGATCATTCGGCAAAGAGCACGAAAAATGGCTCGAACCAGCTCGAAGTCCAAGGAAAGAATGTCATCAAAGTCCTGAGCGTTGAGCTTGAGGGCATAAACAGCGTCTATAGCCTTTACCGTGTGAATAGCCGGGTTACGATCAAGAGCAGCCACGGTCCCAAGGGCCTGTTTTTCGCCTACCTCGCGGACTACTTTCCCGTTTCCCTCGACCGCCACGCGGCCCTTTAAGATAAGATAAATCGCATCAACAGGTTCGCCCTCACGAAAGATCGTCTCCCCAGGCTCGAAATGAACATCCTTCGTCAGAGCAGCGACGCCACCAAGTTCTTCTATAGAAGCGTGCTTAAAGATATCTATGGATTTAAGGAAGATAACCTTTTCTATAGCGGTAAGCGTTCCTTGTTCCATCACCAAGCTTAAATTCTGTGAATGACCTTCCCCGCCACTTCCCGCAAGAAAACATGTTCAGAATTCAAGAGCTCGGCGATCCTGTCACGAAACCCTGTGAGTCCTCTGATGCCAATCTCCCACACGGTTGCCGCTCTCAGCCACATATCGTCCTGTTCGAGCAGCTCACGCAGAGCGGATTCTGTGTCAATGGTGCCCATGTCAAGAACATCCAGAGACGCCCTGAAACGCCGCGCCTGCGGGGCGTCGCTAAAAAGAGGAAAGACATACCGTTTGATGTTTCCCGTAAGCAGGTTGTCGAGAAACTCGATGGCATCGGCCCGTTTATTCGGCTCGCCAGAATTCAACCCAGCCCAACAGCGCCGAATGTCTTTAGCAGGATAGACAAGAGACAGCAACCACATCATTCTCTCTTTCACGCGCTCCATGCTATCGGTAAGCACTTGGCTCAAGAGCGACTCCCCCTCGATTGATGGGTCTTCTCGATTGGCAAAAAGAACAGAGAAAATCACAAACCTTCGAGAATAAAGCATAACGTCAGAGGTAACAGCGCTTTCTATGATCTCCCGGTCCACCCTGAGATCCGCGAAGCGGCGGACCATCTCTTCTAGAGCAAGAATAACTTTGAAGCGGATAGAGCGGTCTTCCTCCAACAGCCCGCCCAGGAGCGCATTCATCGCTGACTGCGAATGGATCTTGCTGAGAGTTCGGGGAATGTTGAGCCGGATGTCGCGGGAAATATCGGGATCAAACAGGGCACGGCTCAATCCCTTAACTGCAATCTCACCATACCGAATCAAGGCCTCACGAGCCCCGGCTTTTGTTGCCTTGCTACCGAGACGCAAAATGATGTCTCGAACAACTCCAGGATATTCTCGCTTAGCTGCGGCAGCCATTGCCGCACCAATGACCTGGTAGGACTCATCCTCCCTGATCAATTTTCCGAGGTGAGTTGAAAACTCCGGGGCATCAATCTCGCCCATAAGACCGGCGGCTTCGACACGACCCTGCTCTTCTTCAGCGGTGCTGTCGTTAACCATTTTACGAATGCTGTTTAAGGCGTCTTCGCGAGTGACCGCGTCTCCGTGGCGCAGCAGACACTCGATAACTTTTCTTCTCACCCGTGGATTTGGACTACCGAGGTACGGGCGCACGGCGGGTATCGCGCCTTCCTTAAAAATGGCACCGGCCGCGCTGATCGCCGCTCCTTGGACCTCGCTATTTTCGTCCTGTAGCATTTGGGTTAGCTCGTTCAGGACAATGGGGTCTGGATATAGTGCAAGAATCTTAATTGCGGTGCCTCTAACCGCAGGCGAGGAGTGCTGCAATAAGGCGCGAGGCAGCCTCGCGGCCACGACTTTTGGGTCCAATTTCTCCGCGAGATCCAAACCGAAAAGAACGGACTGCTCGTCTTTATCTTCCAGAGTCTTCAATACAGCTTCGACCGTGCCTCTATCGGCATAATCGATGCGCACTTCTTTCAGGGACAGCTCACGGTATGCCAAGCCCCTGCGCAAGGTCTCCATGTAGCCGCCTTGCACGACGAAAACAACCGCAGCCCAGATCAAAATGATACCGATAGAAAAATAGCTCAGGAGTGTTAATTCGGACCCTCCCAGGAACAGTGTGTAGAAAAGAATGATGGAAGCAGCCATGCCGTCTCCCAGCCGTTCAACCGTCACATCCAGGAAGACCTTGACCTTCTTCTTGATGAAATCAGGGATGGGGAGATAGAGAATCTCGACCCCACTGCGGTTGACGCTCGTGCGCAAAGACGCTTCGGCCAGTCGGGTCGCTGTGGAAGCAAAAAGCCCCGGCCAGATCAAAAGGCTTATCGACCCCGCAAAGAGCGTAACGGGAAGAACCAGGAGACTTGGGGTTAAACCTAATCCCATCAGCAGCCTTCCAGTTAAGAGTACCTGAGCAAGGACTGTAATGACACTCAGCCAGGCATAGTAGGAACCAAAAAATCCTGCCAATGCATCGGTCGACCGATAGGCTTCCTTTGCCGCAGCCTTGAACTGATAGTCGATCAAAGTAGACACGATGACCGATAGAAAAATAAGACTTGCGATCGACTGAAGATATCGCGAGTTGTATAAAGTCCTGACGACTCCATCCGTATCCCGGGCTGGAACTTCTCTCGGTGGGATGTCTCCTCTCTGGTTTGCTCCCAGTACCGTTTCTCGTTCTCTAACGGCATACCAAGCCACACCAAAAGCGCCGGCGAAAAGACCCACGATGAGCCATAGGAGCTGTTTTGTCCCGAAGAGAAAACTAACCGCCCAATTGGCCCCCAATCCGCCTGCCATTCCTCCCAGCGTTCCAGCCGCTGTGAGGAGGCCAAAAAAACGCTTGCCCTCGCGTGGGTTGAACATGTCATTGGTCAAGGTCCAGAATTGCGCGACCGCAACAAGACCCACGATGGCCGACCAGATATAAAAGGCGTAGAGGACCCAACCGAAATCATAAAATACGATCAGGACCCAGAAAATGATGACGTTGGAGACGATGAAAGCGTGTGAGCCAAGGATGACCTGCAAAAGTGAAAACCTCGACGTGTAACGAGAATAGATCGTTATTACCGCGCCGGCGATGGCCGCAGCCATAAGATAAACATAGGGAAGCTCAGTTATCGGAAAGCGGCTGAGAAAAAGAGCATCCCTGACGATTTTGATGACGTTGTTAGCGGCCAGCAAAAAAAAGAGAAAAGCGGCCATCAGTCCGATTAGTGCCGCCTCGCCGGGGCGAATGTCAAGGAACTGCCGTAAATTCAAAGAGCCAGGGGTCATGGTCCATCCACTTGTTGCAGTTTTTCGAGACCTACGATCTCGAAGATGCCGCTAGCGTTGGGGGCCTCATCTGGCAAGCTCCGAATTCCGTTAACTTCTTCCTTATTATTTTACGCAAGTGATATGCCGATCAAGGGCCTGCGAAACACTTTGTTCCTTCAGTGGCTTTTTCTCAAGGGTGCAAAGATATGTGATGAAAATTGAGGGGTCCAAGCGCAAGTTGACAATTCAACATCTGGAACAATATAAGAGCACATGGTTTTTCGCCACGGATCAACCACCCCTGGGTTTGCCACCTATGCGAAGCAAGGGAACTAACCGCGTAGCTCTTGCCGCTTCGTTTCTCGCCGTTGGGCTCTTTGCCCTGGTCTGGTGGAAAGCAAATTTATGGTATCGGGAAGAGATCTTGAGTCGAGAACGCGCGCATACGGCCGCCGAACTGGCTCCCTATGGAAACGCTCTCTCGGCGACGATCAACGGACGGCTCGCCATACTCAAAGGTCTGAAGGCCTTTGTCGAGCCCCGTCTATCTGAACGCAGCTTTGCCGAGGACTTCGAGAGGTTTGCCGCCGGCCTCTATGTGGCGACAACGGGACTACGGATTCTAACCGTAGCCCCGGGTGGAATCCCGCGACTTGTCTATCCCCGTTTCGGTAACGAGAGCGTCATCGGTCATGACCCTATGCATGATCCAAGCCCCGAAGTGCGCGCCGACGTGGAGCGCGCGATGCGCTCGCCCGAAATCACCGTGAGCGAACCGGCGGAGTTGCGCCCAAGTGGATTAGGACTCATTGCCCGGCTCGCGATCCATAGGGACCAAACCTTTTGGGGATTTGTAACCATCGCATTCGATTTGGAGCCTCTTCTGCGCTCCTCCGGTCTGAGCCCGGGCCCGGTATCTCTAGGGGTCACCTTACGAACTCGCTCCGGTCGCGTCGTCTTCGGCGACCGCGCCATCTTCGACGCGGAACCGGTCATTTATCGGGTAGCGGTAGCAGGGGACTTTTGGCAGTTGGCAGCGATCCCGCCCGGTGGATGGAACGAGTCCCTCCAAAAGCCCCTGGCGGTTTTCAATGGTGCGGCGCTGATCATCACGCTATCGCTGACTCTGCTCGTGTATCTCGGCGTCAATCGCGAGACCCGGCTAACGGCGGAAGTGAAAAAACGCACCGCGGAAATCAACCAGGCTAAGGACGAGTTGGAAAGGGACATTGCCGAGCGCATGCGCATCGAGGCGGAACTCAACAAAGCGCACGACGAGTTGGAACAACGCGTTCGCGAGCGCACTGCGGACCTGGGTAAAGCCAACGAAGCCTTGGCGGCCGAAATCGAAGAGCGCAAGAGGACAGAGCAGGAAAGAAATCTCCTCTTGACTATAACGCAGGCAATTAGCGAAGCGGAGGACTTTCATTCGGCCCTCGGGGTCGCGCTGCGACAGATATGCGAAGTCACAGGCTGGGCATTTGGCGAGGCGTGGGTGCCAAGCCCCGACGGCGCGATCCTTGAGCTGAGCCCGGCGTGGCACGGAGTTGGGGAAAATCTGGAGAGATTTAGAAAATCGACCACGGCCATTCGACCAAAAACTGGCGCTGGACTCATCGTGCGCGTCTGGCACACAAAGCAACCGGAATGGATTCAAGATGTGAGCGAGATCCCTCTCTCCAATCGCGCCGAGGTTGCACGGCAAGCCGGCCTTAAGGCTGGCTTGGCGGTCCCCATTATCGCCGACGAACAAGTCCAGGCCGTTTTGGTATTTTTTATGTATGTATCGCGGGAGGAGGATGGAAGACTGGTTGAGGTCGTTTCGGCAGTGGCGGCCCAACTCGGCTCCTTGATCCAGCGCAAGGGCTCAGAACAGGCGCTGCGGGAAAGCGAGCGGCGGTTCCAGGCTATCTTCCATCAGACATATCAATTTATCGGCCTGCTAAACCCCGACGGCACCCTGCTAGAAGTCAACCAAACAGCCCTGGACTTCATTGGCCATAATCTGGCGGATGTGGCGGGCCGACCGTTCTGGGAGACACCGTGGTGGGATGTTTCTCCTGATGTCCGCAACCGGGTGAAAAACGCCATCGCCGAAGCCGCCAAAGGACAATTCGTCCGCTACGAGACGGAGCATCGGCGCAATGACGGATCCATCGCAACCTTTGACTTTTCACTAAAACCCGTTTTCGACGAAGACGGGGTGGTCGTACTGATCATTCCTGAAGGCCGCGACATCACCAGCCGGAAGCGTGCTGAACAGGAACTAAGAAAAGCGCGTGATGAGTTGGAGATGAGGGTTCAAGAGCGGACACAGGAGCTGGCGAGAATCAACGAAGAACTGCGGGCCGAAATCACCGAGCGGCAGAGGCTCCAGGAGCAACTGATTGAAAATAGCCGGCTGGCGGCGATCGGGACCACCGCCGCAAAATTCGCCCACGAGGTCGCCAATCCCCTCAACGGCATGTCCCTGACCGCGCAACGCTTGGAGCGGCACCTGGCGGGACAGTCGTGCTATTCAGACCCGGCGGTTCAATCCACCTTGCGCCGCCTCAGGGACGAGATCAGACGCCTTAACGGCCTGCTCGATGATTTCCGCTCCCTTTCGCGCCGCGAACAGTATCAATTTCAACCCACGGCCCTCGCGGTCATTGCCGCAGAGATTCTCGCGATGGAGGTAGAAAACTGCGTTACCAAAGGCGTGCGTGTGGAGCAACTTCTCCCGCCAGATCTCCCCTTGGTGCAAGCTGACCGGGACAAGCTAAAGCAGGCTCTTTGGAATCTGTGCAAGAACGCCGTAGAAGCCATGCCCCAAGGCGGCACGCTTACACTCCACGCCCACAGCTCCGGGGCAGATGTCATTTTGGAGATTGCGGACACCGGAGCCGGCGTTCCGCCTGGCGTCGATATCTTTGAGCCTTTTACCACTACCAAACTTTCTGGAAGCGGCCTCGGCCTGGTGGTCGTCAGACAAGTCATTGCGGCCCATGGGGGCACTATCACTTATTCGAGCGATCCCGGTAAGGGAACCAAATTCCGTTTAGCGCTGCCTCAAGCCGCTTTACAACCTGAACAGGCCGCTCCCTGAGCGCCGCTAGCCTGCCAACGAACGGGGTTCAAAACGTTCACGCCGTTTAAGCCGTTCCAAGCGTTTTGAACGATTTGAACTATTTGAACGAATTGAACGCTTGTTAAGGCACAGACCCATTGCCTTCGCTCCGGCGGGTTCGCGCCTCGATTGCTGTCACGCGTGGATAATCTCGGGCTCAATCTTGATCACGGCTTTGATCGAATTCGATATGAAACAATTGTCCTTGGCTTTTTCCAAAATGCGCGGCATGCGCGCCGCGTCGTTGGCGGAAGTGAGCACGACTTTCGGTTTGACGATGATCTCGGTGATCTGGAAAGACGCGCCTGGAATCTTCTCCAGTTTTCCTTTGGCCGTCGACGATACACTGACCAGGGAGATTTTGGAAAATTCGGCGATCGCGAGCAACGTGAGCAAATAGCAGCTATTAAGCGACGCGACTAGAAGATGTTCCGGGGACCATTGGTCGTCGCGGCCCTTGAACTCGGGCGGTGCTCCGGCTTGAATCTCCGGCAGTTTAGCGCCGCGCAGGCTCAACGCCTTATCGCCCTTCCACTCAATTTCTGTTTCGTAATGAAATACCGCCGCTTCAGCCATTTACGCGTTCCTCTCGGTTTGATAGCGCCGAGCCTAGGTAGCTCGACAAGCGTTACTGGGATTCCTCCTGCCCCACGAACTCGCGCAGCAAATCGGAATAGGTAATCATGCCGACAAGCTTCTCCCGGTCGTCCACCACCGGCAGCCCGCCTACATGCCAGCGCAGCATCAGCTCGGCCGCCTCCTTGAGCGTCGTCTCTTGTTTGGTGGTGACCGGGTCGAAGACCGCGGCCTGCTGCACCGAGATCGACCAGAGCTGAACCATCGCGTCTTCTTTGTTGGTGAAGGCGAGCGAAGGCCGGATCAAGCGGATGTCGCGGTCGGAGAGCATGCCGATTAACTTTCCCTGCTCATCGACCACCGGCAGATGGCGAAAATGGCCATGCTCCATTTTCCAGATGGCGTCCTTGAGTCCGTCCTCGGGCCTGACAGTCGCGGGATTCTTGGTCATGCGATCTTTAACTTTCGCTGCTTTCTTATCTTTGCGCGACGGGGTTCTCGAAGCGCCCGGGAACGGGATATGTTTCATGTATTCCGTTTCGAGATTCTCGTATTCCACCAGCTGAACTCTTCCGCTGACCAAAATTTCCTCGACTTCTCTGGATGCCGCGGCGTTCTGTTCGATCCAAAAGGTGGCAGCACCTCTCTCCACGGTCTCTCTTGCCAACTCTACGAGATCGACCTTTTCCCCCGGATACACTTGAACAATGTCGATCCTTTTCGGCACGTCGCGGAGCTTCGAGTAGCAACGAAGGCCAAGCAAGCTCTCCCGATCAGGCACAACCGGTATGACTTCAAGGCCCAACCCCAAGAGCTTTTCCATGGCGATAAAGCTGGCGCTGTTGGGATCGCTGCTCCCGCCGACGATCGCCACGCGACGGCAGTTTTCAAGGATCGCCTTGTGTTGGCGTCGGAGCAGATAGACCTTACGAGCCAAATCTCCTTCCCAGTACCTCTGGATTTGCTCAGCCCTTCGTTGGCTCGGTGTGCCACCAAGGTCGAATTCCAAGTTGGACATGAGTCGCTCCTTTTCCTGCAATGGGCCTTCCAGGCCATCCACGTTTTCGAGTCCCTCGGATGCGCCGAGCGTAAAGCAACACTCCCTCTCAATCTTAGCCGCAGCAAGACGCATACCAGCCTGCGCCGCTGAAGTTTCAATGAAGAAAGCAATGGCCTTGGCGGTATTGCGAAAGAGGCAGCGATGAATTTGCAGCGTTGGGAAATACGCGATCCCGATCATGGAGAAACCTATGAATTAAAGCGATTCTACACATGCCCCCTGTCATCGGCGAGCTTGCGAAACCAATCCGGCAAGGTGAAGTCGTCCGCACGATAGTTTGGCCGGTAACCTTTGATGTCAAGAATCGGTGTGCGATCAAAGAAATCCAACCCCTGCACAAACAGCCGGTTCCCTTCCCGCCGCAGCAATCGCACCAGCGTGAGGCCAATGGGATTGGGCCGCGTCGGCGAATCCAACGCGAATACCCCGAGCAACGGCAGCTCTTCGATCTTGAAGCCGCGCCGTAACAGACCGCGAGGTTTGACTTTCAACGGACCGATCTGTTCGGGCCGCAGGCGGTCGAAGTAAAAGATCACGAACAAATGAGAATAGCCGTCGATGCCTTCCAGCCCTTCGGCGAATTCGGGATAAATCTCGATCTCGCCTTCTCTGCCGTCCCTTTCCTTAACATCGGCATCGCTCGCCTTCGTTCGGATCATGCCGATCGGCTTAAATTTGATCTCCATGACGCCTCTCCGACCTCAACTTTGACCCCATTTCCACCGTGCGATCTCCGGCGGGTCAACGCCTTCGCGCCCGATGAACTTACCATGATCGGCGATCTTGCGCTCGAACCTTCCGATCAGCTCTTCCGCTTTCGCCGAGGTTTTTGGATTGCGCCAAGCAATTTTTTGCGCGCCCTGGATGACCAGATGGTACCGGCTCGTGCGATTATGAATATGCATGTCGAACGGCGTCGTGGTGGTCCCTTCTTCCCGATAGCCGTTTAGATCAAAGCGAGAATTCTCCCGGCGCTCCCAGAGCAACTGTTTGATCGCCGCAGTGTAACCGTGAAAATTATAGATCGTCGGACAATCCACTGGGAACAGACGCTCAAATCGCTCGGCGTCCAATCCATAGGGATACTTTTGTGGAATGCCAAGAACCAACAGATCGGTGACATTGACGACGCGCACGCGCCACTCGGGCGCCTCACGGCGCAAAATATCCGCCGCCGCCATAGTTTCCAGCGTCAGATTGTCCCCTGAGCAGGCGAGCACCAATTCCGGATCTTCGCCCTCATTCGTGCTCGCCCAGCGCCATAGCGTTGCGCCGACGCGGCAATGCTCCTCGGCCTCGTCGCGGGTTAGCCATTGCGGCATCGGCTGTTTGCCGGCGATCACGAGATTGATCCTGTCGGTAACCGTGAGGCACTTTTCAATAGTGCGAATCAAACAGTTAGCATCGGGTGGCAGATAAATTCGATAGGTGTGTCCTTTCTTTGTCAGCAAATTATTGATGAAGCCCGGTCCCTGGTGCGAATAGCCGTTGTGCTCCTGGCGCCAGGCTTCGGACGTCAGCAAATAATTCAAAGAGGAAATCGGCTTGCGCCATGGCACCTCCAGAGAAGTTTTTAGAAACTTGGCGAACTGATTCATCATGCCGTCGACAATCGGCAGAAACGCTTCGTAACAAGGAAAGATGCCGTGCCTTCCGGTGAGCAGATAGCCTTGCAGCCAACCTTGGCAGTTGTGTTCGCTCAGAACTTCGAGCGCGCGACCGTCACGAGAAATATGTTCGCAGTTTTCCGGCAGGGGCCAAACATACTGGCGGTCCGTGGCTTCGAGGATCGCGCCGACGCGGTTGGACTCCAGCTCATCCGGACAGACGATGCGGAAATTGCGGCTTGCTTCGTTAAGCCTGACCGTATCGCGGAGATATTTGCCCAATTCCTCGACGCTGCTAATCGGGTTTTGTCCGCGCGCTTTGAGTTCGACGCCGTAATCCGCAATCGCTGGCAACCTCAATGGACGACGAATCTCGCCACCCAACGCATGAGGGTTTTTCGCCATGCGGCGCTCGCCGCGCGGAACAAGAGCTAAGAGATCTTCGGCGGGACTACCATCCGCTTTGAAAAGCTCCTCCGGTTTGTAGGAGCGCAACCAACTCTCCACTATCTTCAAATGCGCTGGATTTGTCTTGGCGTCCTTGGCGGGAACTTGATGCGCCCGAAAAGAGCCTTCGATCGCTTTGCCGTCGACGATCGTCGGTCCGGTCCAACCTTTAGGTGTGCGTAGAACGATGACCGGCCAGCGCGGTCGCGCAACGGTTTTGCCGCCGCGAGCCGCGTTCTGGATCTCGCAGATCTCGCTGTATGAGCCAAACAACGCCTCGCTCATATCGATATCGATCCGCTCGCTTAGCGCGACGATGCGCACGGAGTAACCATAGCCGGTGAAGAGGGCGCGGAGTTCGTCATCGCTCATGGTGCCGAAGATCGTCGGGTTGGCGATCTTGAAACCGTTGGCATGCAAAATGGGCAGCACCGCTCCGTCGGTCTTCGGATTGAGAAATTTGTTGCTATGCCACGCTCCCGCAGTCGGACCGGTTTCCGCCTCGCCGTCGCCCACGATGCAAGCGACGATCAAGTCGGGGTTATCGAGAGCGGCGCCAAAAGCAGTCGCCAGCGCGTAGCCCAACTCGCCCCCTTCGTGAATCACTCCGGGATAACCGGGAAATAGGTGACTCGGAAAAACATCGGGCCAAGAGAACGCTTTGACGAATCGTTGCAGGCCGGCTCGATCTAGCCTCAGGTCGGGAAAATATTCCGTGATGGTTCCCTCTAAATACATGTTGGCAAGATTCGCCGCCGCGCCATGGCCCGGTCCGGTGATGAGCAGAACGCTGGCGTCGGTTTGTAAGATCAGTTGGTTCAAATGGGCATAGATAAGGTTGATCCCTGGCGCCGTGCCCCAGTGGCCGAGCAACCGATCCTTTATATGTTCGGGCCGTAGCGGCTCTTCGAGCAGAGGATTGTCTTTGAGGTAAATCTGCGCCGCCGCGAGATAGTTTACCGCGCGCCGGTAACGCTCGATGGTACGAGCATCCGGCGAAGTGAGAGTCACCTGTGAAACTAATTGCTCCATCACTAACATCCTTGAATGAGCCGCGCCGTCTCCTGCGCGATGATCGCCTCCTCGTCGGTGTGGATGACGAAGGCCTTCATGGCCGCGTCGGCAGCCGATATGCAGCCGTCTCGGCCGATCACTGTAGAATTTGCCACGGCGTCCAACTTAAGCGCGCACCATTCCATCCTGGTGCAAATTTTCTCACGTACCAGCGGCGAGTTTTCCCCGATGCCGCCGCTGAAGATGACGGCCTCGGCGCCGCCGAGCACCGCCAGATAAGCGCCCAAATATTTGCGCGCCCGGTAACAAAATACATCGACGGCGAGTCGCGCCCGCGGATTTTTGTCATAGGCGGCGGTCAACTCCCGCATGTCGTTGACTATCCCAGACAAGCCTAACAATCCCGACCGTTTGTTCAACCACTCTTCGACTTCGTCGGCAGTGACGCCTTCCTTGTGCGCGAGATAACTCACCAGAGCGGGATCGAGATCGCCGGAACGAGTGCCCATGACCAAACCCTCGAGCGGCGTAAAGCCCATCGAGGTATCCATCGATTGACCGTTGCGAATGGCAGTCGCCGAGCAGCCGTTGCCGAGATGGAGCGTGACGGCCCCGACCTGCGCAACCGGCTTTCCGTTCAATTCCGCGTAACGCGCGATGTCGTACTGGTGCGCCAGGCCATGAAAGCCATAGCGGCGGATTTTATGCTTCTGTGAAAGCTCATAGGGAATCGCGTAGGTGGAGGCCCGCTCCGGGATGGTGTGGTGAAACGAAGTATCGAACACCGCCACCATCGGAACCGCCGCGCCAAGAATCTTCTGCGCCGCGCGAATCCCGCTGACGGCGGGCGGATTGTGGAGCGGCGCGATCTCGCAGAGCGTTTCAAGAGTCGCGACCACGTCTTCGTCGATGCGGGCCGCCGCGGCAAATCGGTCGCCGCCGTGAACCACGCGGTGGGCGACGGCATCGAGCCCCTGCTCGGGCCAATTCGATTGCAACCAATGAATGATCGAACGCACCGCTTCTTCGTGATCACCCACCGGCAAGGAGCCGGACTTCATCGATCGACCCAGCCCTTCGAATCGATACGATGCCCCGGCGCCGATGCGGTCGACTAAGCCGCGAGCGAGCTTTTGTTGTCGGCGGAGATCGCCGGTCGCGTCCGTGGTCTCGATGACCTGAAACTTAACCGTCGAGCTGCCGCTGTTGATCACCAGGATATTCACCGCTTTTCATTCTCCATGGGGCTTCCCCGGCAAAGGCTCAGCGCATGCCACAAACAACCGCCATCGTCATTATATACACGGCCACGATCGAAATGGAGTCCTAGAGTGGATATGACTCAAAATTGCAGCCAAACAAGCACCTCGACGATGCTCTCCGTTTTCGACACGATCCTATCGCGGCGCACCCGTATTTTTATACGTTAACCCAGCTCGCCGAACCAACCGCGCCGCTCCAGCCACTTCGCCAGTTCGAGCATCGGAAAAATCGTCAGCGCGACTCCGCTCACAACCAGCCAATCCGCCGCCGGCAGACTGAAGGTGCCCAACGGCTCTTGAATCGACGGCAAATAAACGACAGCCAGCAGCAGCATCAGTTCCCACAGGATCGCCCGGTTCAGCCATTTGTTGGCAAAGGGTCGATTCAAGACCGACCGGCGGTCCGAGCGGAAGTTGTACGCTTTGGAGAACTCAGTCAGCACCAAGCCGACGAACACAATCGTTATGGCTTCGTCTAAACTTCGGCCCGAACCGAGTGCCCAATGAAACATCGTGAGATTGATCAGCGCGGACCAAAGTCCGCCGGCGAGCATGAGCGCCAGCACAGGGCGCGTAAAAATCCCCACGCGCGGATCCCGCGGCGCCCGCCGCATTACATCTTCCTCGTGCGGATCGACAGCCAGCGCCAATGCCGGCAAGCCGTCGGTAGCCAGATTGATATAAAGGATCTGCACCGCGGTAAGAGGCAGCGGCCAACCCAAAAGCGAGGCGCCGGCAAGCAGCAATATCTCGCCAAGATTACAGGAAAGGAGAAACATGAGATATTTTTTGATATTGGCAAACACGCCGCGCCCCTCTTCGACCGCGGCAACGATGGATGCGAAGTTGTCGTCCGTTAACGTCATGTCCGCCGCTTCCTTGGTCACGTCGGTGCCGGTGATGCCCATGGCCACGCCGATGTCGGCCTTCTTGAGCGCCGGCGCGTCATTGATGCCGTCTCCCGTCATGGCGACGATGTGGCCTTTATGTTGGAGCGCAGTGACGATGCGCAGCTTGTGGGCGGGGGAGACCCGGGCCACGACTTGAAGATGTTCGATCTCCCGCTCAAACTCTGTATCGCTCAGCGCATCGAGCTCGGCGCCCGTGACCACGCGCCCATTCGTGAGCATGGCCAACTCGCGCGCCACCGCCGCCGCCGTGGCGGGATGATCCCCGGTGATCATCATCGGTTTGATGCCGGCCCGCGCGCAAACTTCGATGGCCGCTTTTGCCTCGGGCCGTGGCGGGTCGATCATGCCCAGAAGACCGAGAAATACCATTTCCCGCTCGGCATCGACCAGCGACGCATCGGGCTTATAGGCGACGGCGAGGACGCGCAACGCTTCATCCGCCATGCGGCGGGCGACGGCGGCGATCGCTTCCCGGTCCTCCGCCGCCAGCGCCGCGATGCAATCCTGCCGGCGTATCCGCGAACAGGAGACGAGGATGACTTCGGGGGCGCCTTTGGCGTAAGCGACGGCGCCTTGCGGCGTGGCGTGCAACGTCGTCATGCGTTTACTTTCGGAGGTAAACGGAATCTCTCCGACGCGCGGAAAGCGCGCCTCCAGCTCCGCCTTATTCATCCCCGCCTTCGCCGCCGCCACCACCAAAGCGCCCTCCGTCGGATCGCCTTTGATCTCCCAGGCGAAATGAGTCGAGCCGTCGTTGCCGCCAACCTCATCGCCCACGAGACGCGCGTCCGAAGCGAGCACGGCGGCGTGCAGCAGCTCGACGACAGGGCCCTGGAGCGCAACGATGGTTTCATTCTCCATGATGGCGCCCTTCGGTTCATAGCCGCTCCCGGTGACCCCGAGCGTTTTTCCCGTAACGAATATTTTTCGCACGGTCATTTCGTCTTTGGTCAAGGTGCCGGTTTTGTCCGAGCAAATCACCGAGACGCTGCCCAAGGTCTCGACCGCCGGCAGCCGTCGAACCAACGCGTGGCGCCGAGCCATACGCTGCACGCCGATGGCGAGAGAAATCGTGACCACTGCGGGAAGGGCCTCCGGAACCACCGCCACGGCAAGAGCGATGCCGAAGATAACCATCTCCAATAGCGGCTGGCCGCGCAGCAAGCCGAGCGCGCCGATGACCACGATAATCGCCAGCGCCGCGCGCGCCAATGCCCTTCCCACCTTGTCGAGATTCTGCTGAAGCGGAGTCCGACCCGCCTTCACCGTTTGAAGAGACCGAGCGATCTGGCCGAATTCCGTGTTCATCGCCGTGGCCACCACCACGGCGCGCCCTCTGCCGTAGGTCGCCGCCGTGCCGGCGTAAACCATGTTATTGCGGTCCGCGACCGCAAGGTCGGCGCCGGCCTTGCGAGCCGCTTGTTTTTCCACGGGAAGCGACTCTCCGGTCAGCGCCGCCTCATCGACCTGCAAATTGGCGGCTTCGATCAGCCGTCCGTCCGCCGGAACCTTGTCTCCCATGCGCAAGAAGATAACGTCCCCGACAACCAGTTCGCGCGCCGGCACGGCAAGCTCTTTCCCCTCTCTAAGCACGGTCGCAGTGGGGGCCGCCAAATGACGCAGCGCTTCGAGGGCGCGCTCGGCGCGATATTCTTGAAAAAAACCCAGTAGAGCTGCGAACATCACAATCACCGCGATGGCGAGCGCTTCGAGGGTATGACCGAGAAAGGCGGACAGCACTACCGCGACGAGTAAAATGACGATCAAAAGGTTTTTAAATTGTTCCGCCAGGATCGCCCACCGCGAGATCGGGAGCGCGGCTTGAATTTCGTTAACGCCCTGTTCCGCCAAACGGCGCTCGGCCTCGGCGGCGCTCAGACCCTGGGCGGCGCTGCTGCCGAGCTGCCGCAACGCTTCCGCGGCATCCATTTGGTGCCACTGTTTTTCGTTCATCATCAAGGATCCCGACGAATTAGAAGTATGCTTTCAAAACATATTGCTGCAGCATGCGGTGCGTATTGAAGAAAGAACCGTTGAGTGCGATGGCGTGCCGCATCACGTCGAGAAGATCATCGCGCTTGGAGTAAAAGAGCGGCATGACGATCTGTTCGAGCTTGTCGTAAAGCGAAGCCGCATCGTTGCTGTGATCGGCGGACGCACTCGCTTTGCCGTCCGGCGGGCCGATCGACCAGCCGGTCACCCCCTCGATGCAACCCTCGATCCACCAGCCATCGAGCACGCTCAAGCTCGGCACGCCGTTCACCGCCGCCTTCATGCCGCTGGTCCCGGACGCTTCCATCGGTGGCTGCGGCGTGTTGAGCCAAATGTCGACGCCGGCGGTCATCATCTTGCCGATCTCCATGCTGTAGTTTTGCAAATAGGCGATTTTGATTTTGTCGCGCAGCAGATCGCGGGCGCTGAATACTTTTCGAATCTGCTCTTTCCCGGCTTCGTCCTGCGGATGGGCCTTACCGGCGTAGACGATTTGCAAACCGCCGCCCCGGCTAGCGATCGCTCTGAGCCTCTCTATATCCGAAAACAGAAGATCGGCGCGCTTGTACGCGGCCGCGCGCCGCGCAAAGCCGATCGTAAACAGGTCCACATCCATCCCCGCGTTGGTTTCGAGATTGACACGATGGAGCAGTTCCCTTTTTGCCGTGGTATGCGCTTGCCAAATCTCTTGCTTGGGAATGCTCAGCGCGTAGCGCAAGCTGCAGTTGTCCTGCTGCCAGCCTGAGATGTACCGATCATAAAGCTGCGCTAGGGGTTCCGCGGCCCAGGTAGCGGCGTGAATGCCATTGGTGATTGCGTCGATGTTATAACCTGCAAACATGAGCCTCGATACCTCGCCGTGTTTTTTGGCCACGCCGTTGACGTAATGACTGAGATTGAGCGCGAGATAGGTCATGTTCAGCACACCCTCGCAGGAGAACACGTCTTTCATTTCTTCGACTTCTTTTTTGCCGAGAACGCGATGGACTAGGTCGAGAGGAAACTGATCCTGACCCGCCGGCACGGGGGTGTGCGTTGTAAAGACGCATTTCCGTCGTACTGACTCGATATCGTCACGAGTTAATGCTTGTTTGCCGGCGCGTCCCACCTCCTCATCCAAGAGTTCAAGCGCGAGCAAACTCGAGTGCCCTTCATTCATGTGGAACCGCTCGATCTCATGAAGACCCATGGCGCGCAGCATCCTCACCCCGCCGATTCCGAGAATGACTTCCTGGCACAGCCGGTAATGCAGATCGCCGCCGTAGAGATAGTGCGTCAGCTTTCTGTCCCACTCGGAGTTCTCAGGCAGATCGGCATCGAGGAAATAAACTGGCACCGAGAAATCACCTGGGCCGGCGACGGCATATTTCCAGGCACGGAGAACTACCGTGCGGCCTTCGATCGTAACCGACGTTCGCTGCGGTAACTCTGCGAGAAAATCGTTCACCGCCCAGTCCACCGGCTCCTCGATTTGTCGCCCCGTGCTGTCGAGCCGCTGGTAAAAGTAACCTTCGCGATGTAGCAGCGTTACCGCCACCATCGGAACTTTGAGATCGGCAGCCGCACGAATTGTGTCCCCGGCAAGGACGCCGAGTCCGCCACTATAGGTTGGCATGTCGGTTATGAGTCCGATTTCCATAGAGAAATATGCAATCGTTCGCTGGTTCATATCAGGCGGGCGATCTCATGTTTTGGTCGTCGGGCTGATAGTTCATTTCGCCCCGAGCGATCCAAGATCGTGATAACTTCCAAACGCACAGTCTGTGCCAGAAAATAAGATAACGAACCCATGGCCTTTTCTTGCAGATGTGAGAGTCGTCACGCGGTGAATTCGCAGCGATGGGAAGCAAGAAACTCAAAAAGTGCCAAATGCGAGAAGAAATAGGCGCGGGCAATGCAATAAACAAGAAATGGCGATGGGGCAATGGGGCACATATATTGCTGCTTTGCCTCGAAGTCTCTAATACGACGGATAGGAAGTTAGCGGGAGCGCGGCAACGGTGAAGTACAAGGCCAAAGATTCCCCCAAACCGGAGCGCGTCCTCATCATGGGCGCGGCGGGAAGAGACTTCCATACTTTCAACCTCTGCTTTCGCGACGATCCGGCCTACCAGGTGATCGCTTTTACGGCCGCGCAAATTCCGGGCATCGAAAACCGCCGCTACCCGCCGTCGCTAAGCGGCCCGCGCTATCCCGACGGCATTCCTATCTACCCGGAAGACAAGCTCGAAGAGCTGATACGCGAAAAAACAATCACTCAGGCGATCTTCGCCTATAGCGATGTCGCCCACCTCACGCTGATGCGTCTCGCCTCCCGCGTGCTTGCCAGCGGCGCCGACTTTCGCCTGATCGGTCCCAAGCGAAGCTTTTTATCGTCATCGCGGCCCGTGATCTCGGTGTGCGCCGTGCGCACGGGGTGCGGCAAGGATTCCGTGGTGCGGCGGATCGCCGCAATTCTGACCGCGCGAGGATTGCGGCCCGTCGTCGTGCGCCATCCGATGCCTTACGGCGATCTCGAGCGGCAAGTAGTGCAGCGCTTCGCATCGGTGCAAGATTGCGACCGGCAAGCATGCACCATCGAAGAGCGCGAGGAGTATGAGCAGCATATCAACGACGGAGTCGTCGTTTACGCCGGCGTAGATTACGCGCGCATTCTCGTCGAAGCGGAGAAGGAAGCCGATATCATTCTCTGGGATGGCGGCAACAACGACTGGCCCTTTTTCAAGCCCGACCTGGAAGTCGTGCTGCTCGACCCGCACCGCGCCGGCCACGAATTGCTCTACCACCCCGGCGAGACCAATTTCCGTCGCGCCCAGGTGTTGATTGTGAATAAATTGGACTCGGCACCGGTGGCTGGCGTGCACCAAGTCATGGCGAACATCGCCGCGGTCAACCCAAATGCCGCGGTCATCCAGGCGCGTTCGAATATAACGGTGGACAAGCCCGACCTCATACGCGGCAAACGAGTTCTGGTAATCGAAGACGGCCCGACGCTCACGCACGGAGAGATGGGCTATGGTTCGGGAACGATTGCGGCGCAAAAGCATGGCGCCGCAGAGATCGTCGATCCGAGACCCGGCGCAACAGGCAGCTTGGCCGACACCTTCAAACATTTTCCATGGGTCGGCAATGCGCTGCCGGCAATGGGCTATTCCCCCGCCCAACTCGAAGACCTGGCAGAAACCATCAACGCGACGCCGTGCGATAGTATCGTCGTGGCAACTCCGGTAGACTTGGCTCGTCTCATTCCTTTTACTAAACCTTATTGCCGGGTCCGTTACGATCTGGAGGAAATCAGCCGCCCCGACTTGGCCGAAGTCATCTCTGATTTTCTCCGTACGCAGCCGCATGGCACCAAACAATCCTAGCAAATGAGCGACCCGTTTACTCCGTCTTTCGCGATGGATTACTTAAGGCAATCTAAAACCTCTTCTCTCAGCTTCAGCAGTAACGCTTCGATCTCTGCCGGACGCCAATCTTTCTTTCGCCTTTGAACCTGCGCCACTTATCTATCCAGGATCGCCTCGATTAATAGGATATTCATAGTTTAAACCTCGGGCCGAGACCTCGCGGGGGCATCGCTCAAAGCTGTCATTGTTACCAAGGAGTTCGTTGGTTAACTGATTAATATTTGCGTTGATAGATTTTTTGTTTTACTCGTTTTAGTCGGAAAAGATCTTCGCGCTCGCGTTCTTCAAGGATCATCCCAATAAGACAGCTTTGCGCCAATAACCGGGGAAGCGTGACACGCTCCAGCGCATTGACCCGGCGGCTGGTGCGCTGGATTTCGGCCGCCAGACGGCGCAGCGTCGCCTCCTGCTCCGCCACTTCCACGACGACGTTTAATTCTTCCTCGAATCGCCGCGCGACTTCGTCGATCCTGGCCGATGTTCCGATGAGGCTGTAGCCACGCGCCACAAGCGACCGAGAAAAGTTTTTATGCTCAAACTTGGGAACGGGCACTCCCAGAACATGACCACGATCGATCGCGATCGAAGCCTCCCCGCGCGCGGCAAACGATGCCGAGTTTACCGCCGGGTCGCCATCGAACGCATTTGCCAACGCCAGGGCGCGGCGGGCCACAGCGGCGCTTCGCTCGAGCGCTTCACCCTTTTCGATCAAGACTGCGGCCGCGCCCATAAATTCCTGCATCATCGCCTTACGCTTTTCCTTGAGTAAGTCCTGCCCTTGTTGCGCAAGGGCGATCTGCGTCTTTATGGCGAGAAGCTGGAGGCGAGTGGGAGAAACTTTTTCAGCCATGGTCGTCCTGCCGGCGATAGTACTTGCGAATGTGTTCCGCCCGGATGCGTTTTAGCGCGGTCTCAGGCAACGTCAACAAAAGTTCCCAAGCCTGATCCAGCGTTTCATTGATTGCCCGGATCGTGCCGCCCTGGTTTAGATAACGCTGCTCGAAGCGGTCGGCGAATTCAAGGTAAAGGCGGTCCTCAGGCGACAACGCCGCCTCGCCGACGATGGAAACCAGTCGGCGCAGGTCCCGCCCCTGGGAGTACGAGGCGTAGACTTGGTCAGCGACATTGCGATGGTCCTCGCGAGTCTTTCCCGGGCCGATGCCAGAATTCATTAGCCGCGAAAGACTTGGAAGAACATCGATCGGAGGAAAAATCCCCTTGCGATGAAGATCTCGCGACAGGACGATTTGACCTTCGGTGATGTACCCCGTCAGATCGGGCACCGGGTGGGTAATATCATCGTCCGGCATCGTGAGAATGATCAGTTGCGTAATCGAGCCGCGGTTGCCTTTAAGGCGACCGGCCCGCTCATACAGCGTCGATAGATCGCTATAGAGGTATCCCGGATAGCCGCGCCGTCCGGGTACTTCCTCCCGCGCCGTCGAAACCTCGCGCAGCGCTTCCGCATAATGGATCATGTCGGTCAGAATGACTAAAACATGCATCTGATGCTCGAATGCCAAAAACTCTGCCACGGTAAGCGCCAGTCGCGGGGTCAAAAGCCGCTCGACGGTAGGATCGTCGGCAAGGTTCAAAAACGAAACCGTGCGCTCTCGCGCGCCGCTTTCGTGGAACATCGTATGGAAATAGGATGCCTCGCGATGGGTGATCCCAATCGCGGCAAAGACGACCGCAAACGGCTCCTCGGTCTCGCCTTCGGCCTGGCCGGCGACTTTGGCCTGGACCGCAATTTGCGCCGCGATCTCCGTCGCCGGCAAACCAAAACAAGAAAAGATCGGCAGCTTCTGGCCTCGCACCAGGGTATTGAACCCATCGATAGCCGAAAAACCGGTTTGAATGAAATCAGCCGGGTGATCCCGAGCGAACGGATTGATCGGGAAACCGCCCACATCGAGTTCTTTCTCAGCGATAATCGGCGGGCCTCCGTCGATGGGCCGGCCCGAGCCATCGAAAACACGTCCGAGCATTTCGCTGCCGACACCAAGCTGCGCGACTTCGCCCAAAAAGCGGGCCCGAGTTGTTTCCACATCGATCCCTCTGGCTCCGGTGAATAACTGGACCGCTGCGCGGTCCCGATTAACTTCCAGCACCTGCCCGCGACGAATTTCACCGTCGCCCGCTACCACGTCCACGATTTCACCGTGCGCCACGGCTGCGGTGCGGCGAAACACGAGCAACGCGCCGGAGACGCTCTCCAGCGTGCGGTATTCCTTGGTGTAGAGTCGCCGCAAGATTTCTCCCATGCGAACCTCGCCTCAGCTTTCAACCGCCGCTTCTGCTCTCAAGTTGTCGAGGCATTCACGGATGCGGTCGACGAGCGCCGCGATCTCCCGTTCGGCATTTTCACTCCGAATTTCTTTCATCCGCGCAATCTCGCCCAATATCGGCAAGCTTGCGACCTCGGACAGCGAGATGCCCTTGCTGAGCGCGTCCACGAGCCCACGGTAGTAGGTCAGTATCGCTCTCAGCATCCAGGCCTGCTTGCGCGGGAAACAGAAGGCGTCCGCTGGATCGAAGGCGGATTGCTGTAGGAAATCTTCCCGCAACAGGCGCCCTACTTGGAGCACGGCCTTCTCGGCGTCGGGCAAGGCTTCGCTTCCAACCAGTTGTACGATCTCGAACAATTCTTCTCCTTTCTGGAGCAGCGACATCGCCAACCGCGCTTGCTCTTGCCAATCGGGCGCGACCTCCGTTTCAAACCAATGACCGACATCGTAGAGAGAATAGCTCGTCATCCAGTGGATGGCGGGAAAATGGCGGCGGCGCGCGAGATTTACGTCCAAGGCCCAAAACGTTCCAGCGGCGCGCAGCGAGCTCTGGGTCATCGGCTCCGAGAAGTCGCCCCCCGGAGGCGACACCGCGCCGATAACCGTCACTGAACCCTGCCGTCGCTCTTTGCCGAGGCAAACAACGCGACCGGCTCTTTCGTAAAAGCCCGCAAGGCGCGATCCCAGGTAGGCGGGGTATCCTTCTTCGCCAGGCATCTCTTCGAGACGACCCGAGACTTCGCGCAATGCTTCGCCCCAGCGCGAGGTCGAATCCGCCAGCAGAGCAACGTCGAACCCCATGTCGCGGTAATACTCAGCGATGGTCAGGCCGGTATAAATCGAAGCCTCACGCGCCGCCACGGGCATGTTGGAGGTATTGGCAATGAGAATGGTTCGGTCCATCAAGGGCACGCCGGCATAGGGGTCGACGAGACAAGGAAATTCCGCCAACACCTCGGTCATTTCGTTGCCCCGTTCGCCACAACCGACGTAGACCACGATCTGCACTTCGGTTCGCTTGGCCAAGGCTTGCTCCATCACCGTCTTGCCGGTGCCGAAACCGCCCGGGATCACCGCGGTGCCGCCTTTGGCGATGGGGAAAAAAGTATCAATCACACGCTGGCCCGTGATCAATGGCGTGCTCGGTGAAAGCTTCTGGAGGCAAGGACGACCCTGGCGCACCGGCCAGCGCTGCATGAGGCGAATCGCAACCGGATCGCGGCCGCCCTTGGTAGCGATTCGGGCGACGGTCTCCTCGACGGTGAAGACTCCCTGCCGAATCTCAGCGACGATACCCTGCACCTCCGGTGGCACAAGAATTTTGTGCGTCAAATGCGCAGTCTCAGCCACGGTTCCAAGAACGTCGCCAGGCGCCGCCTTCTCACCCTCCTTGACCGCCGGTGCAAACTCCCAGCGCGTGTCGCGCCGCAGTGTCGGCACAATCGCGCCTTTAGGAATGAAATGGCCAGCCTGCCGTTGGATCTCCGGCAGCGAGCGCCCCAGTCCGTCAAATATCCCTGCTAAAAGCCCCGGTCCCAATTCGGCCATGAGCGGCTCGCCGGTGGAGATTGCCGGCTCGCCAACTCGCAAGCCGACGGTATCCTCGTATACCTGAAGCGTCGCCTGATCGCCCTCCAAGCGAATGATTTCGGCGATGAGTCGCTCTTCCCCTACGCGAGCCACATCACCAACGCGCGCGCCGCGCATCCCTTCCACCACGACCACGGGACCGACAATGCGGCAGAGCCGACCCATTTTTGTGTCCGCTGCGGCCATCTGCCTAACCCTCTTTAAAGCTAATGCGGAAGCCGATCGCACGCCGGATTATCTCAGCAATCTGCTCGCTCGGCCGCTCGCCTGCCGCCGTCGGAACGCCGCTGGGCAGCGCCACGATCACTGGCCTGTGACTCTCCCTCGCGCTGCGCCGGGTGACTTCATCGAACGCGGCAAAATAACCGGCGTCGACCGCGACAATGCCGACGTCCGATTCCCGCATGAGCGCTGTAAGCAGTTTTTTGGCTTCCGCTGCCGAGGTCACGGGGTAGGCATCGACGCCGACTAAAGCGAAGCCCGCTGCCAGTGCCGGCTGTGAGATCACAGCTACCTTCGCCATGGTTCTACTCTCGCCCCCACCAGAAGAACTGAGCTCGTATTTCGTCCACCGGCCAACCCAACTCTTTTCCCTGAGCGATCAAGCGAAGGTTAGCGGCCTCGGTTGTTTTCGCCCACAGGAAACCGATCGCCATCCCAATGGTGAGCGGATCGCGATAAAACATGCGGATGCCCTTGAGCGCGAGCTGCTCTTCGAGGGCGCGCTCCAGCGCCGTGGCGTCGCCGCTCTGCCGGTACGGTTCGACGCGCTGGCGCAACGCCCGCCCATAGGGAGTTTCCGCCAGTCGCCCAACCATCGTTTCAACGTTCGCCGGATCGGTGAGCTCGGCGAGCAAGTGAAGCGGCAATCTTCCGCCGGCGATCAACATCCTGCTTGTATCAGGGAACCTTGATCTTGCCGCCGTTTGTCCAGCTTCTCCCCTCAGCGTCGAGAGACGAATCAGAAGAGCAAGATTCGCCACATCGATCTCGGTCTCCAGCATCTCCCGCACCAGTTCGTCGTTCGGCTCCGGCCCCAGGCGCGACAAGGCGTCACGAAAACGGATTTCGTGCAGCCGCGTCTCCACGCTTGCAAGCTCGCCCCCCGCTCGCCGTAGGGCTTCGGCCAACGCTCCTGCAAAAGGAAGACGCCAGGTAAGCATCAACTCGCCGGTTGCCTGGATTGTCGGCTGCTTGATCAGTTCGCGAAGCTCCGTTTCCGCGAGCGCGCCCGCGGGCACCAGCGCGTTGAGGATATCGGCCGCCGCGACACCACGGACCTGGCCGCGTAAAATCGCAATCAAGTTAAACAGGTCCCAGCGCGCAACCAGCAGTTCAACGAGCTCGCGCGCTCGGCCCTCAAAAAAACGCCGCATCGAACCGATCGTGCGCGCAAGGTTTCTGCGCAATGCGTCCGCCAAACACTGAACACCCTGGTAGCGCAACAGCGCGGCCTCGACGTCGGGCTTATGCGCGGTGCGCGCCAACATTTGAATAAGCGCTTCGACGCTGGCGGCGGCGATTAGCGAGTCGTAAGCCTGCCGATCTAAGAGGCAGGCTTTCAAGGCTCGGATGCGCGCGTTGGCGTAACCGTAGTCGCCGGGCACGAAGCCTCCTCCGAGGTTAAGAACCCCGCCAGTCTTTGCCTGAGCACCCCCCACGCATTCTCCAACCGCGCCTCAACTCTGTTGTCCACGCTGATGCATCCGTCCAAACTGCTCGCCCGCAGGCCGCCCGAAGTGGCAAGCGTTGGCACGAGTTCTCCTTGCGCTTCGAGGGAGATCATGATCCCGCGCATCAGTTCCTCATCTTGCGGAGCGATTTCCAACTTGACCGCAAAGCCAATTTCCACAATGGCTTCGCGCGCAAGCTGCTCAAAGCATCGAGCGTAGCCGGCGCCATCACGAAGAGTCGTTAGCTGCTGCTGGGCTCGGGCCAACACTTGATCGAGCCACGTCTCGCGCGCTACGGCTAGTTGCTGTTGGCTCGCTAGCTTAGCAGCGCCGAAAAGTCGCCGCTGCTCCGGCCGCAACTTTTCCTCGGCCTGCGCGCGGTATTTTTCCTTTATCCTCTTCGCCTCCTCCTCGGCCCCATCGATGATGGATCGGCTCTCCCGGTCGGCGGCACTTTCCACGTCCGCGATCTGCCGCCCGGTCTTTCGTTCCATCGCCTGCAAGATTTCTGAAAGCCCCATGGCTCGTGCCCTTTTCTGGGAAAAGCCCGTTCAAAAGTTCAATGTTCCAGGTTCAACGTATTTATCCTCCGACCCCCACTTTGAACGTTGAACTTTGAACCTTGAACTCTTGTTGGTCCGTCAGTAATCCGCGCCAGAGGCCTGCATGATGCTTTACCCGCCCGCTTTGAGCAGGAGAATGATCATTGCCGCCACCGCGAAACCCAATATAACGAGCGTTTCCGGCAGCGCGAGCATAATGAGTATCGAGCCGAAGAGCTCGGGCTTTTCCGTGAGCGCGCCCGCTCCCGCGGAACCGATCCGTCCTTGCGCCCAACCGGTGGCCAGAGCTGCCAAGCCGACCGCTAACCCAGCGCCGATCGCCAACAAACCCGTATTGATATCCATGTTCCCTCCTCTTTCTATACGCCGCTTTGCTTGAATGGCCTGAAAGATGCGCCGCCGCTCTCGTAAAAATTGCTAAAAAACTCCACGTAGTGCAGCCTCAGCGACTGGATGGTCGCGCTGACAATACCCATGGCCAGATTGAGCGCGTGCAAAAGGCCCGCGACAATGGCGCCGACTGCGACGTTGGTCGCGACACCGTAGAGCCGGTTGGCCACCTCGGCCAAATAAAACGATGACAAACCGATGGCGGCCAAGCGCAAATAAGAAAGAACATTGCTGATCAGCCCGAGGGTCTCAATCGGACCGAGAATGCCACCCAACCAGCCCATCGGTATGCTGAGCAACGCGATGCCGACGATAAGGGTTGCAATTCCCGGTGTCGTCAGGTCCCGCGGCAACGTCCCCGCCACGACTGCGACCAGCCAAAAGACGGCTATTAGGGCGATGAACTTACCGAGACGTTCACTCAACACCTTGCGCGCCTTGACTCGCAGCGCTTCCCAGATACCCAGCGCAAATCCCAGGAGAACATGGGCGGCGCCTAGAGCGAGGGCAAAAGCGAATAAGGATTTTATCGTCGCGCCGCTCCTCTCCATCCATAGCGGTTTTAGGTCAAATAGCTGACGGCCGAGGGCGCCCAGAAACTCGCCGAAAAGGAACCCGAATAGTAGCGACCAGAAACCGCAGAGAACCATGACTTGAGCAAGGCTGCGGTAAGTCTGATTGCGGCACAATCGGAGCACGACGACGGCGCAGAGAAGCAGCAGGAGACCGTGAGCGATATCACCGAGAATCAAACCGAAGAAGAGCGGCATGAACAATGCCATGAGCGGCGTGGGGTCGAGCGCACCGTAGCGAGGCAACGCCACCAACGCGACTAAAAACTCGAAAGGCCTTACCGGGGGCAGATTGGCGAGGGCGACGGGGACCTGTTTCATTTCTTCTCTGCCAACCTTGATCTCGCCGACCAGCACTTCGGGGCCGGCTTGCCGCTGGAGCGCTTCCTTTAGGTCGCCCAGGTCACGGCGCGGCATCCAGCCAACCAGGACAAAAGTGTAGCGCGTGCCTCCCGCCATCCCGACAACCTCCATCTGGGCCGAGCGGTCGGTCAGGGCCGCCCGCAACACCGTCACGGACGAACCCCACGACGCGGCTAATTGGCGCAAGTCATCTTCCACGCGCGCAATATCCCTTGGAATCTCGGCAAGCCGCTGCGCCATCGTCGCCAGCGTGTCCGTCAATGAAGCGCCGGCCAGCTCTTGGGGCAGACGGAGGGGGGTAATGTTTTCCCGCCCGAACAACGCGTTGACCCGGGCGCTCTGCTCTGTTGGAAAAACCACTATCGCCGCGGTCGTTTGCTCATCGACATGCCGCGCGCTCAGCTCGAAATTATCGCCAATTATTTCGCTGAGCTTTTGCCGTACCAGATCCAGCACGGCGGCGGAACGCCGTTCGATGAGCAGGGCGGCGGTCTCGTAGCCGGCAAGCCGAGGAAACTCGGCGGCAAGCGGCGCCACTTTGCGCAGCGTCGCTTGATAGCGGGTAAGCGAAGCCTGCTCCGCTTGCAACTCGTCGCCGCGCAACGCCAGCGCTTGGCTCTTGGGCCCGAGCTCGTCAACGACCCGCTTTGCTTCCGCAATGAGTTCCTCGGCGGACTTCAAAGATGCCGCTTCATACGCACGGGAATGCTCTGGAGCCTTGATACCCGGCGGCAGAATTGCCGCGAACGATCCGAGGCGAGCGACCAAAGGATTGATCTGGTCGCGCCGCTGAAGTGCGTTCGCATCCAGGCTTAATTTCGGCAGAACCTGCGCCTGCCCATGTTCCGCGACATCTTGGATTTGCACGCTCCCGAGCCGTTGCATCGCTCGCAAAGTCGCCTCGAGCTTTTCCTTGGAACCGACAATTTGAATTTTCATCATCGGCAAAAGCATTTGACGATCGCTTCACTTCGGGAAAATAATGTCGACAACGATCTGCGCGGCGCGATCCAGCTGCTTCTCCCCTATGCGCAGGAGCTGCTCGGCGTCGCGGCTGGCAGCCTCGCCAATTGCCGCCGCCGCTTTCTCCACGCGCGCGATCCCCTCACGAAAGAACTCCTCCGCTTCAACCTGCCCGGAGCGTTCGGCCTCGTTCTTAATCTCGGCGGCACGCGCCCGTGCCGCAGCCAATTTTTCCCTGGCCTTGAGCTCGGCATCCCTGAGCCGCTGCGCCAGCTCGCGTTCTTTGTCTCGAATGATTTTTAGCGGAGGCTCATCGTTTTGGTCCATGCCGTCGTCTGCTTCCCATTGCTGGGCAAACCCTCCACGGGAGCCGAGTGTTTCGGCTCGATGCCATTCTCGCCAGCGGAAATTCAATGGGGATATGGCGCAAGGGCTATGCCAGCCAGGCGCCGGAGACGCGCGAGTCAGGAAATGTGCGAATTGCTATGACATGCGCCTAAAGAAGCGGCTCTTGCGGGCGGGATTTTTTCAACAATGCGAAAAAAGCGCTGCCAAAAGATCCTATGTGCGAATCTTCTGGTTGCCACCCTTTCCTGCTGCTGACATGAGAAAGCGCTCTGCCTGGTGATAGGTCATTGAGTTGAATAGCCTGGAAGGCTTTCGTCGATTCAAGGTGGGGCTGACAAGAACCAAATAGCTTCCAAGGGGATCCATCAAGCTGAGGGTCGTGCGAATTCCCCCGAACGCAGTAAACCAGTCGCAACGCTGCGCATCACCTGCCGCGCCGCGCCGACGGCACGAGGATCCGCAAGTGCGATTGCGGCGGTCAGGTGCATGCAATTGGACGTCAGGCTTCATTGCATGACCAGCGTCCGGATTCGACCAGGGAACCGGGGTTCAAAGGGTACAGCGCCGCCTGGAGGTCTCGATGGAACGTACAGAAGTGGGCTAGAAATAGTGACCGCGTTTCGCAGTCTTGATACGGAACAACCCCCAGGGGCCACCCGTCGAAACGTACAGCGAATTGGCGTCGCTCCCGCGGCCAAATGCGACATTCGTCGTCAGGCCCATCCCGCTCGCTAGCGGGATCGTGCCGAGCACCTTACCTACCCGGTCGATCACCGTGAGTTCACTTTTCGGACTCTGTCGGTTGCCGTTGTGTTGGGCCAAATAGAGATTGCCCTCGGTATCCAGTGCCATCCCATCGACGCTCATGCTGTCGTTCCGATAGATGACGCGACCATTGGAGACAGCCCCGTTCTGGTCCAGGTCGTACATGACTACTCCGCCATTCGGGACGCCGAAACGATCCTGCGCCGGACCGTGTGGATTGGCAACCAGTATCGGCGCATTGGTGGTTGCAACATAGAGGTGTTTGCCATCAGGGGAGACCTCGATCCCGTTCGGGCGCAGGATGTCCGTCGATATCTGTGTGAGCCTGCCATCCAGATCGACGCGATAGACTGCATTCGGAAGCTCCATGGCACCGCGGACGAAAAAGACGGCATCCGTGAAATAGATGCGTCCCTGTGGATCACTTGTAATGTCGTTCGGGCCGTTAAGCTTCCTTCCCTGATAGGTCGCGGCGACTTCGGTGATCGTGCCGGTCGTTAGATCCTGCCGGACCAGCCTGCGTGCGCCTTTGGGATTAGCGCTCTGAGCGATCCACATCGCGCCACTCTTGTCGACATGGAGGCCGTTCGACATGCCGCTCGGTTCCATATGTTTGGTAACCAGACCGCTTGTCGGATCGAAGCGGAAGATCGTACCACCGGGATTGTCCTCCGGCTTCGCAGTTACCGTGATGTCGCTGAGATAGATATTTCCATCCTTTGCCGCGACCACGCCTTCGCCGAAGACCATGCCCGCGCGCGACAACTCCTCCCACTTAGTTCCTTCCGCAATAATGGTGGTTGGCACCTCGGCGGTGGCACTCGCAACGAAAAGGAACGCGCAAACGCCGGCGCACGATAGGACGCGCGCAAGTCTTGAAATAACCATGATCGCGTCTCCCGCAATTACTACAGAAACCACACGTTACTCGCCCTTGACGTCCAACGTTGGCCATAACCGGCCCGAGCTGGCGGGGCGAAGCACCGCTGGCCGCTGGTGAGGGTCCGTGTTCATGGCCGGGTTAGGCGGCTTCGTAAGTTCAGCGTGACGACGTGCGATTCGCTGCGATGAATTCGCGGAGCGCGGCTATGAACTCAGGTCGCGCGAGAATGCCACGATCCCCAGCGTGGACCGCCCCGTCGACGACAACGACTGCCAGGCTTGGCCTCAGTTTCTTGAGCCTCGCAAAACCCTCCTTTTGTGGGTCCAGGCTACCCACAATGCCGAGCGTGGGCACCGTGACTGCCGAGACCTGCGCTGGGGTGATCACGTGATCGTGTATGGAGCGCTGGACTGCGGCTATCGCAAACCGATCTTGATTGGGATCGGCGAAACAGGCGGCCGAAAGGGCTTTGATGTCCTCTTCAGACGGCTTGGCCCGCAATCGGTTGAAGATTAAGGGTACGACTCACGCATTCCCGTTCGTGCTCTGACGCCTGCTGCTCGAAATTGCGCGCCAGCTCGGGCGTCCATCGAAATCGACCCGCCCCGGCGACAAGCGTCGCCGTCAGGAAGCGATCAGGATGAAGGGTGAGGAGTTGGGATGTCAGGAACCCACCCATCGAGTAGCCGACAACATGCGCCCGCCTGATGTCGAGGTGATCGAGAAGCCGCACCGTATCGAGGGCCATTTCGCGCCCGTACTGCTTCGGATCGTGCGGCTTGCCACTCCTGCCGTGACCGCGGGCGTCAAACGCGATCACCCGGTAGTCTCTGGCCAGGTTTTGGAGGACACCTCGCGTCACCCAGGTCTCAAGACTACTTCCCATGCCGTGGAGCAGAACGACGGGCTCACCGTTTCCCTGCTCTACGTAACGGATTGTGACCCCGTTGGAGTCGAAGAATTTGTCCTGTGCAAAGCCGGTCGCGGACGCCAGCACCAGACAGAGAACTGCGGCACATGATCGAAGTCGATTCATGGTGACCCCCAGCAATTTCGTTCGTTGATATAGCCCAAGCCACCTAACTATTAAATCAATCGATCAGCCCATCCCGACCGACGAAATCACAAATTTGGGCAACCTATAATTGTTTTCAACACTTAACAAAGAAAATGTTTTTCTGACAAACACTGCATATATGTCAGCCTTTGTCGGCTACGGTCGGCTAGGATCAATCCCACGTAGATCGGCCTGGCTGTGAACACCCTCGCCGCCACGGTTCAGCACATGCGTGTCATCGTCGTGCTGACATCTCGGTGCCCCAATATTTCTTGAACAGTCCGACCATCAACCGTAGTCCACCACCGTAAAGCAACATGGACATCAACCAAGGGTGACTTCTCTAGCGCCAACCAAAGGTTAGGCCATGGCAGCCTTTTCAATCAACAAATTCTCGGTAGCTGTTCGCCGGCGAGCATATCGACAATGCGGAAGCCGCCGACAGTGGTTTTCATAAACACCCTGCCGGGTTGGTCTGCAATCACGTCACCAATGATTGCCGATTCTCGGCCACGGCTATTCTGCCGCATGCTTGCCACTATCTTTTCGGCGTCTTCGGCGTTCACGATAGCGATCAGCTTGCCCTCGTTGGCGACGTGCAGCGGGTCGAGCCCGAGAATTTCGCATGCGCCTTTGACTTCGTTTTGAATCGGGATGCAATCCTCGTAAATGCGAAATCCGACGCGCGACGATATGGCAATCTCGTTGAGGGCGCTGGCAAGGCCGCCTCGGGTAAGATCGCGCATGCAATGGATTGCGAGGCTCGCGCGCAGCATATCATCCACGAGGCCGTTGAGCGGCGCCGTATCGGAAAGAATCGCCCGAGTGAATTCTATTTCTTCCCTGGCAAGCATAATCGCCACTCCATGAGCGGCAATGGCACCGCTCAGGAGGATCTTATCGCCCGGCCGCGCCTGGTCCGCGGATATCTCGACAGGTTGTTCGATGACGCCGATTCCCGTGGTGTTAATGAAAACTTTGTCCCCCTTACCGCGAGTGACGACCTTGGTATCGCCGGTCACGAGCTGGATGCTGGTTTCCGCACAGGCGCGATGCATCGAATCGACGATCCGCCTAAGATCCGCGATCGGCAAGCCTTCTTCCAAAATGAAAGCGGCGCTTAAAAACAGGGGATGGGCGCCGCTTACGGCGAGATCGTTGACGGTGCCGTATACCGCCATCGCGCCAATGTCGCCGCCTGGGAAAAAAATCGGATCGACGACGAACGAGTCCGTCGTCATGGCGAGACGCGCGCCGGCCGCCTGGATCACCGCGGCATCATTCAACACTCTTCCATTGGACGAGAGCAGTGCCGGCTGAAACAGCTCTTCGATCAGCTCGTGCATGAGCTTTCCCCCGCTGCCGTGGCCGAGCAGAATATATTTGTTGAGGGTCATGCGTCGTTCCCCTTGAAGTGCGCGGCCTGCTTTGCAAAAAACGCTTGCAGCCCTTCGCTGAAATTTTCCCCCTGGGCAATCTCGACTAGATTTTTCAGCTCCTTATCCATGTGAGTATCGAGACGATCGATTCCCGAAGCGTCGTTGATCAGTCGTTTGGTCATACCGTAGGCCCGCGTCGGTCCCGCCGCGAGCCGCTCAGCAACACCTAAGACTTCCGCATCGAACTTCTCCATGGGAAAAACACCGTTGACAAGTCCGGCTTCGAGTGCTTCTCGGGCTTCAAGCCGCGGATTCAGGAAAACCATACCGAAGGCGCGCCTGAGCCCGATCAATCGAGTCAGGAAAAAAGTCGAGCTTTCCGCGCCGGTGAGGCCGGTCTTGGGATAGGCCCATTCAAAGCTCGCCCCCTCGGCAGCAAAAACCAGATCGCAGCTCATCGCCAGACCGAAGCCGCCCGCCGCCGCAACACCCTTCACCGCGGCGATGAAAGGCTTGGGCGCGCGGCGGATCTCCGAGATCGTGCTGTGAATGTATTCGAGAATCTCCTTGAACGAAGCGCCGTAGCTTGCCTCGACATCCCGGGCATCAGGCTGCAAGTAAGAGAAGTCTTCTTCAGCTCCCTTCTGCCTGACGTATCTTAGATCGGCGCCACTACAAAAAACCTTCTCTCCACCGGTGAGGATGACACACCTGATTGCATCATCGCGGGCGTAGCCGAGGGCCGCTTTGCGCAGATCGCGCGCCATCTTGACATCCAAGCCATTGAAGCGTTCGGGGCGTGCCAGCGTGATGATGCCGATGGTTCCCTTGCGCTCCGTCACGACATGCGTCATGTTCGGTCTTGAATTTTCTGCGTCCATCACGATTGATTCACCACGGAGCCGCGGAGTACGCGGAGAAACTTTTGATCAAACTCTCTGCGTTCTCTGTACTACTATAGTTGAAAATTTGCGCAGCCTGCGCAAATTTCCCGGGAGTCGAAAACCCTCGGATTCGGATATTGCTCCCGCCAAGGCGCCAAGACGCTAAGTGACAGGCCCAAGGCCTGTCATCCCGAGCGAATGCGGGGGATCTAGGAAAGATTTCTCTCTTTGTTCGAAATGACAATTCGTTTTCCCTTTGCGCCTTTGCGTCTTTGCGGGAGATATTCCGAATTTTGGTTGCGGCTAGCCGCGCTGGGCCTCCGCGGTGAAAAATATTTTCCTCTTGCGTGCGGCACCGCATCCTTGCCGTTGTCATAACTCACTCGCGCACAACCACGTGGCCGCCGTACTCATGCCAGATTTTACAATTGCCCTCGCTGCTAACCATGCAGGCGCCCACGGGATTCTGCGGCGTGCACTCCTTGGCGAACAGACGACAATCGTAAGGGCTTGCGATCCCGGCCATGATGTTGCCGCAAATGCATTCCTGAGTGAGTCTCGGCGGAGCTTCGTCCAGCAAGCTCGACAGGTCGATATCAAAGCGGCAGCGCGCATCCGCCCACGAATATTTTGGCCGCAACCGCAAATTGCCGTTCGGCACATGGGCGATGCCGCGCCAGTTTCCCCCCTCGGTGGCGAAAACCTCCCACAAAAGTTTTTGCGCTTGGCGGTTGCCGTCCGGGGTGACGCAGCGCGGATAGGCGTTGACGACGCGCTCCTCGCCGTCGCGAATTAGCCGGACAAGCTCGCTCAGGGCGGCGAGAATGTCGAGCGGCTCGAAACCGGCGGTCACCACCGGGATATGATGGCGCGCTACAAAGCGCTCGAAGATGTGCCAACCGGTGATCGTTGCCGCGTGGCCGGCGGCAAGAAATCCTTGCACATGTGACTGGGGCATTTCGGCGACGATCTCCATCACCGGCGGGATATATTTGTGGGCTGAAAGAACGCTTAGATTCTCGGGCGGGTGCGCCAAAACTAGCGCCGCAGTGGCGACTGCCGTGGTTTCGAAACCCGTGGCGAAAAACACCACCTGTTTTTCCGTCCCCTGGACGAGCTTAAGCGCTTCGAACGGGCTGTAAATCACGCGCACGTCGGCGCCTTCGGCCTTGGCCTCGGCGAGAGAAAAAGCCGTGCCGGGCACACGGAACATATCGCCAAAGGTTGCGACAACCACTCCTTGGCGCGCCAGAGCAACCGCCTCATCGACCTCCGGCATATCCGTAACACAGACCGGGCAGCCCGGACCCATCAGCACGGTGAGCTCTTTCGGCAGCAAGCTCCTCAGACCAAAGCGCCCGATGCTCTGTTCGTGGGTGCCGCACACATGCATGACGCTCACGGGCTTGCCGATCTCCCGACACAGCGCGCCGAGAAGCCGGGTCAGGGTGCGGGCCCGATGCGGGTCGCGAAATTCCAAACGTTCTACGGCCGCCTCAACGCTCATCCGCGCCTCCGTTGATCTTCGCCGTCGCGGCGACTTCGGCCCGGATGTCCACGGCCATCAAGTCTTGGTTTGTGGCTGCGATCAACTGATTGTAGAGATCGAGAGTTTCCTCAATCTGCCCTTGTGGGATGCGCCGAATGGCAAACCCCACGTGCACGAGAACGTAATCGCCCACCTGCACGGGCTCGTCCACCGTTTCAAGCCTTACCTTACGTTTGACACCCCAGAAGTCGACACTGGCTGTCAGACCGTCGATTTCAACAACCTTTCCCGGCACGCCTAAGCACATGAGCCCTCCTCCACCTCATGAAACTATGTCGTAATGCGCCCTGCATCCAGTTGTCATCCCGAACGAAGTGAGGGATCTAAGAAAGATTTCTCGCTGCGCTCGAAATGACATGTGAGTAATAGGCACGGCATTTCCACGATTGCGACACAGTCTCCATGTCACGCAGGCCGCAGCCACCTGGATTGAGGCCGCAAATCCGCCGCGCTCTCGATAATTGATCCCATAGCTCCTTCTCTCGGCCTCAGCCGCTGGGCCTGCAACCACGCAAAAATTTGGCCCAGGGCGATTCCGCCGTCGTTGGGAGGAACGCGCTGGTGCCAATACGGGCGAAAGCCTTCGGCTTCCAAGCGCGCGATGACGCGCTCGGAAAGATAGCGGTTTTGAAAACAGCCACCGCTGAGCACAACCCGTTTTTCCCCCGCGCGCAGGGCGGTTTCTACGATCAGCTCGGCGAGAGTGTTGTGGAACTTTGCGGCGATGCTGCTCGCCACAAGGCCGGAAGCGATATCGCTGAGCACACTGCGGATCATCGGCTCCCAGTCGATGATCCAAGCGGGATCATGATCTCCTTCGTTCTTCCCAACTGAGAGCAAAAACGGATAACGTTCGCTAGTCGATGCTTTGTCGGCGGCAAACTCAAGCTCCATCGCCGCCTGCCCTTCGAAACGAGCGCGCTGGCAAAGGCCCACGAGCGCGGTTAGCGCATCGAACAAGCGACCAGCGCTCGAGGTATAAGGTGAGTTGACGCCTTTTTTTAACATTAGCTTGAGCAGCGAGAGTTCCGCGTTGCTAAAGTCACCGAGCGGAATTACCCTATCGAGTTCAAACAACTTGTCGCCGAAGATTTCGTACAGCACGCCGAGAGCTGTGCGCCGTGGCTCGCGGATCGCCCGCTCGCCGCCGGGCAGGCGGAAGCGCCGAAGAGACGCTACTCGACGAAAGGTCGCGCCATCCGTAAGCAGAAACTCGCCGCCCCAGATCGTGCCATCGGGACCGTAACCGGCGCCGTCCCAGGCAACGCCCAAAACTTTTCCGTCCAGTTCGTTTTCGGCCATGCACGCGGCAACGTGGGCGAAGTGATGTTGGATAGAATCATATGGGAGGCCGCGCTCACGAGCATATTTGGTCGAGAGATATTCCGGATGAAGATCGCAAAGGTGGCGCTCAGGGGTGACGCCGTAAAGCCGCTCGAGAGATTCGATCGTATCCTGAAAGGCTCGAAAAGCCGCTTCTGTTTCCAAGTCGCCGATATGTTGGCTGATGAATACTTGAGACCCCGCGGTGATCGCCACCGAGTTCTTCAATTGACCGCCAACAGCAAGCAGCGCCGGCGCGTTCTCTTTTAAGCGCACCGGTAACGGCGCGTAACCGCGCGCGCGGCGCAACAGCAACTCTCTGCCGTGTAAGATGCGCGCCACCGAATCGTCCGCGTGGCGCAGAATCGGGCGATTATGCACAAGAAAGAGTTCGGCAATGCCGCGCAGCCTTTCCAGCGCCTCGGCTTCATCGGTGCAGATCGGCTCATCCGATAAGTTAGCGCTGGTTGCCACAATGAAAATGCCAAGCTCGCGCATGAGCAGATGATGCAGCGGCGTGTAGGGCAGCATGATTCCAAGATACGGATTGCGCGGCGCCACGGGAGGGCTCGCCGCGCGATGATCGCCGCTGGAACTGCGCCGCAGCAACACAATCGGCGCCTCTGGAGCGAGCAGCAAGCGCGCTTCGAGCTCGGAGACTTTGCAGAAAGTTTTTATCGCTTCGAGCGACGGCGCCATCAGGGCAAAGGGCTTCTCCTCGCGCCGCTTTCGTTCTCGGAGCCGGCTCACGGGGATACTGTTGCCCGCGTCGACGACGAGATGGAAACCGCCGAGGCCTTTGATCGCCACGATCTTTCCCGCTCGTACGGCATCGGCAGTGTCCCACAAAGCAGCGTCGCCGGTTGAAATGCCGTTGCCCTTTTCATCCCAGAGTTCGAGCTGCGGACCGCATCTCGGACAAGCGTTGGGCTGGGCGTGAAAGCGGCGGTCGAGCGGATCTTCATATTCGCGCCGACAGTCAGCGCACATTACAAAGTTCCGCATGCTGGTGTTGGCGCGGTCGTACGGCAAAGAGTGGATGATCGTAAAACGCGGACCACAATGCGTGCAGTTGGTGAAAGGATAACGATAGCGCCGGTCGTGGGGATCGAAGATTTCTCGCGCGCAATCGGCACAGGTGGCGATATCGGGCAGCACTAGCGTGGTGCAGGCGCCGGCGCTGTCGCTCTTGCGGATCTCGAAACCGCTGTAACCTATGGGGTCGAGAAAAGAGTATTCAAGACTCTGAATCGAAGAGCGTGGCGGCCGTTCTTTTTCGATGCGCAGGACAAATTCGTCCAGGCGATTTTTCCGTCCCTCCGCTTCGATGAATACTCCTTGCGGCGAGTTGAGCACCCAACCGACCAGCCCAATGTCGTTTGCCAGGCGATAAATGAAAGGGCGAAAGCCGACGCCCTGAACAGCGCCGCGCATCGCGATATGGACGCGCTGATTCATCAATACCACTGGTCATCGAGCTCAAATTCGACGACGCGGATTTCATCGCCGGGAATTTCGTCAATGTCGAGTTTAGCTCCCTCCAGTACGGTTCCCTCGCTCGCGGCTGCAAAGCAGAAACGGAGCGAATCACTGGCAAAATGATTAAGCGCGCCGATGCTGAGTTTGACCCACCGCACCGGCGCCCGGTTCTCAGGCGGCAGATGGCGTGTCACCGTCGCGACGATGTCATGCGCGATCGATAGCTCATGCATGGACTCTCTCCGGTTCGCACCGTTGGATTGCCAACTTTTCTGTCAGCTCGACGCCATGGGCATGAAGTGCATCGACGATGGCTGCTACGATTTGCGGCATGGCAAGGCGAAGCGGCAACGAAAGATCCAGACTTAACGTTTCCGTTTCAAGCGGCTCGACGCCGATAATCTGGGTCTCTGGTAGATGTCCGGAAAATTCCGCGGCCGCAAGAAGCTCGGCGATGCCGACCTCGTGCGCAGAGACAATCGGGCCGCGACGCGGCTGGATATCTGCCCGGCGCAAGCGATAGATCGTCCCCGGTACCCCGTTATTTTTCAGCGCATCGACAATGATGACATAATCCGCCGCGGCGATGTCGCCGAGCAGGCGCATGCCGGCAACTCCACCATCGACGACGCGGACATTTTCCGCAAGCTCATAGCTATCGGCGAGCGCTTGAACCGCGTGGACGCCGATGCCATCGTCACCCATGAGCGTGTTGCCAACGCCGAGGACCAGGAAAGGTGGGCCTTCCATTAGGCCCTCCGGATGTTGACCTTATAGCCCGTAAGGATGGACCGAAGGGTGTGGTCCCGTTCGCTCCACGTCGTTATAGCACCCATGTAGACGTGGATAGCTGAAGTTACGATAAAGACCCACATCCCAAGGTAATGCCAGATCCGAGTATAGGACTCTCCGCCCAGTGCCGCATTCACCCATCGAAAGCTATTCGGGGCAGACAAGAGGCCAAAGAGCTTTCCCTGGTAGAGGCCAAATCCGGTCAATGCGAGGAAAAGAATCAGGAAAACCCAGAAGAAGTAAGTCAAAGCCTGGAGTGGGTTGTAGCGACGTGGTTCCTTATGCGTTCTTTTTACGAACAGATAATAGCCCAGTATGTCGGGGGCGTTCCGCAGATTCTGCCAGATCCCGAAATCTTTCCAGTCGGCGTAAAAGGTGGAACAGAAAGCCAGGTAGACCCGCGCCACAACGCTAAGGATGAGGATGTAGGCAGCCACGAAGTGCGCAAAGCGCATCCAGGCCATAACGCCGATACCTCCGGGCGATCCTCCAGGCAAGAAAGGCCAGTGGATGTAAAAGCCTGTGAACGTGAGGACGGTGATGGTAAGAACAAGCACCCAGTGATGGATCCTATACGTAACGTTCCAGCGGTATACATATTCCTTTTCCATGCCGCCCTCACGACACCCGCACCTTGTAGACTTCGTTGCTTTGCGGGTCGATCACGTGAACCGTGCAGGCCAGGCAGGGATCGAACGAGTGCGCCACCCGAAGGATTTCCAGCGGCCGCTTCGGATCGGCCACCGGAGTGCCGATCAAAGCCTGCTCGATGGTTCCCCGCACGCCCTTGCCATCGCGCGGCGAGATGTTCCAGCAGGTCGGCGTGATCACCTGATAGTTGGCGAGACGCGCGTTTTCGATTTGGTTCCAGTGGCCCAGTGCACCACGCGGCGCCTCCCACAAACCAACTCCCTGAGCTCGCTCCGGTAGCCTGTACTGGGTGAACGTTTCTTTCTTTCCGTTCTTCAGGTTTTCGAGCATCGCGTCAGACCACTCGACCATGGCATCCGCGATTAACTTCGTTTCGAGCGCGCGCGCCGCGATCCGGCCCACCACCGAGAAGAGCACCGCGGGTTTACCGGCAACGCCGAGTTTTGCCAATGTCTGGTCGATAAGTTTCTGCGCCGTCGGATGACCCTTCGCATAGGCAACCACCATGCGCGCGAGCGCGCCAACCTCCATTGGCCGCTCATCGTAGCGCGGCGCTTTGGCCCAGGAATATTTTTTCTCTGGGTTCCATTCAGAGTAGTCCGGCTCCGTCACGCCAACGCTCGGATGCGCTGCCTTGCCGTCTTTATACCAGCCATGCGTAACATCCTCGGTCACCGCTTTCTCGTTGATTTCTTCGGCCTTGAGGCTGCCGCCGATGACGATACCGCTCGGCAGCAGTCTCTTCTTGCTATCGAAGCTCGGATCATCAAACACGCCCCAGGCCAAGAAATTTGCCGGTCCTTTGCCGACACCCGCATAATCGAGATAGTAGGGCGCGACCGCCAACACATCCGGGATGTAGACATTCTCCACCCAATCGCGAATTTCCATTAGCCGCGGTCTTAGATTCGCCATATCGTCGACGGTGGGGATATGCACGGACCCGCCGGCGGGTGTGGTCATCGTCATCGGCATCCGCCCGCCAAAGATAGCTGAAATATGGGACGCGTGAGCCTGTTTATCGAGCGCTTCGAGATAGTGGGCGACGGCGAGGAGATTCAAATCGGGCGGCAACTTGTAAGCAGGGTGCCCCCAGTAAGCATTGGCAAAGGGGCCGAGCTGCCCGCTGTCGACGAATTTTTTCAGCCGCGCCTGCACTTCTTTCAGCGACTGCTCTTTTGGCTGCGCCTTGAGCGCCGCGACGACATCGACAAAGTCGAGCGCGGCAAGGTGATAAAACCAAAGAATATGGGAATGCAGGAACTGTGCGCCCTCGACCATGTTGCGCACCAGCCGGCCCATATCTGGGGGGTGAATCCCCACGGCATCTTCGAGACAAAGGGACGCAGCGTGGGCGTGAGATGTTGGACAGACGCCGCAGATCCGCTGCGTGATGTGATAAGCATCGCGCGGGTCCCGCCCCTTAAGCACGATTTCAAAGCCTCGAAACAGAGTTCCCGAAGTCCAGGCGTCTTTGACCTTACCGCCGTCGACTTCGACCTCGATGGCGAGATGCCCTTCGATGCGCGTGATCGGATCGATGACAATGCGCGTCACGTGAGGTCACCCCCTTTCCTCAGGTGTCTTTGCGGTCTCCTTTGGTGGCGGCTTTCCATTGAATCGACCGCTCACTTTCGTGCCGATGGCGTGCGCGATGATTCCCACGGCCGTCGCGGCGCCAGCAACCATGCCGATCTTGTCGGCACCCGCCTCTACGCCTTCGATGCCGGGAATTTTCACTCCGGGCAGCCGCTCATAGAATCCCGCGAACTTATCGACCCAGCCCGGCTCGGCACAGCCAATGCATGGAGCCCCAGCGCCGATGCACCAGCTCACGCGATCGTTGTAGCGAAACTTCGAACAGTTCGCGTAAGCCATAGGTCCTTTGCAGCCAAGTTTGTAGAGGCAATAGCCAAGCTCTTCTTCTTGGCTGCCAAAGCGCTCGACAAACCGCCCGGCCTCAAAGTGGGCGCGCCGTTCGCATTGATCGTGAATCGTCTGGCCGTAAAAAATTTTGGGACGGCCGACACTGTCTAGGGCGGGGATCCGGTTGGTGAGGAGAAGGTCGACAATCGTTGCGACCAGAACGGCCTCGTTGACCGGGCAGAGATCAAGATTGATGCATTGCACGCCGAGCGCCTCTCGGACTCCTTTGAGACCGGCCGGGTTGGGCGCGCCGGCAGGAACCCCACCCCACGTCGCGCAGCTACCGACAGCGATGACGGCCTTGGCTTTCGCCGCGAATTCTTTGCCGATTTCGAGCATCTCGCGGCGTGCGATCATGCCGTAGCCCTTTTTGATCGGAATGGCCCCTTCGATGAGTAGAAAATAGTCACCTCGCTTCAAAGCCTCTTTGAGGATTTCCTCCGCCTGAGTTCCTGCCGCAGCCATCACGGTCTCGTTGTAATCAAGACTTAAAGTCTCAAGAATCAACTGAGCAATATTCGGATAGTTGGCCTTGATAAGGGCCTCGGTGCAGCCGGTGTCGGAGGCAAAGTTGAGCCAGATGACGGATGGTCGCTTTGCCGCCGCCTTTTCCAAAGCTTCAGCGATGCGCGGAACCGCCGCCTGGCCGATGCCCAAGAGTGCCGCGGTGGAACCGCATATCTTGAGAAAATCGCGCCGGCTCAGGCCGGAGATGATCGAGGATTCCGAATCAGGTCCAACGGACCTTGCTTCAACTCTCTGGTGAGTTGCAGCAGCCATAACAACCTCCTTCGGAACGGAAAAGCTGCCACACCAAAAAACCTATGGCGCAACTTATACTTGTGTGTGAGAAAGTCCCTTTCATAGGCGCTGGCAGCAAAACCAATGCCACGGCGCGGTGATGACTGAACGGCAACTGCTTGAGGGAATTTGATGCTAAAGCACAACCAGGATCGAGCCAGTGATTAGCTTTTACGTGTCAAATATGCGAGTTTCACGCACCATCGCTTGTCAACTTCGCGAAATTCACCGTGGCCCTCCGAAAAACTTTTTAGCGATATTTCCCTAAATTTGTGAGCGATCGATTTGCGATCCTGCGGAAAAACGCGCAGCCTATCTGGCGCTCGAATTGCAGTTATATCAGCAAGCAAACTGACTAATTACGGGTAACTGGGATGGAGGTAAGCACATGGTTAGCCCAAGCAACCCTGGCCTTTCTTCCGTTTCGAAAAGGGTCTTGCTGTTTGTATCTGCACCGGTTTGTCTGGCGCTTCTAATTTCCAGTGGTCTCTTCGCTCAAAGTGACGAGTGGAAGAGGCTTAGTCAGCAGGTACAATCGTTGTCACAGCAGGGTGATTACAAAGGGGCCATTGACGTTGCTCAGAAGGCTTTGGCTCTCGCTGAGCAAGAACTTGAGCCAGAGCACCCGGCGGTGGTGGTAAGCCTGGAGAGTTTAGGCGATCTTTATGTTACTCAAGGTCGGTACGCCGACGCTGAGCCCCTCTACAATCGAGCGCTGGCCATTCTTGAAAAGGCGATGGGCTCGGACAATCCCTTCGTGGCATCGAGCCTAAACAAGCTGGCAGGGCTATATCGAAAACAAGGCCGATACGCCGAGGCCGAGCCGTTCTACCAGCGTTCGCTTTTAGTATTCGAAAAGCTCTTCGGGCCGAACCATCCCCAGGTAGCCGAGTCTCTGGACAACCTCGCGGAGCTCTACCGCGCCGAGGGGCGGTATCCGGAAGCCGAGGCGTTCACTACGCGGTTACTGTTCTTAGCCGAAAAAGTTCATGGTCCGAATCACCCCAAAGTCGCAACAAGCTCAATCAAATTAGCCGATCTCTATCGAGCCCGGGGCCGATACTCTGAGGCGGAACCGCTGCTCAAGCGCGCCCTAGCAATCCGGGAGAAGGCTTTTGGACCGAATCATCCCGATGTTGTAGTGGCACGCGAAAGCTACGTTCAACTGCTTCGAGCGACAGGGCGAGAAACCGAAGCCAACGAAGTGGCGGCGCGGACAAAGGCTGCTCCGGCAACTCAGCTCGCAAAAAAAAAATCCGGTTGCCGTGAGTGCCGGCGACAATGATCCGTTCGGACGGGAATTAGCACTTGTCATGACTGAGGCCCTTCGTGCCTCGCAATCGTACCGAGTCGTCGATCACGAAGGGCAGCCAACCACGCCGAGGATATTGGTCATGTTACGCAGCGCCGCTGCCAGGAGTCACGCCGCCGCCAGCCCTACGATCACAACTATGGCGTTCATTAATTATCGAGATCGCGGGTTGATGCAGCTTATTGACCATCTAGAGCAAAACTGCGACCGAGGCCGTCTCGAAGAGTGCGCGAAGAGGATTTTGTCGAAGCTCGATGAAGAAGTTGAGTGGTTGCGAAAAAATATGTGGGACCTGTGGAAAAACCTATGATGGGGAAAATGCGGATGACCGAAGGATAGGAGACTGAAATGCGGGAAAAAGTAGTCGGCGCAAATCATTTCACTGTTGCATCGACACTTGAAAACTACGCCAAACTACTTCGCGCGACCGAGCGAGAAACTGAAGCCAGCGAAATGGAGGCGCGAGCGAAGGCAATCCGGGTGATGACTAAGGAAGGCTTTGACTCATTCCGGCGCGGCGCAGGGCCTGTGACATTAGGTCGGACGGCATGAAAACATGAAAACGCGGTTTAAGGTTCTCGAGATAGCTGGAATCGTCTCCCTTGGAGTTATCTTTGCCGTAGGTTGCGGGCAAACTATGGTGGCCTACCCTGGTCCGCGACGTTCTGCCGACGAAATTGCCGTGGTACAGAGCCCTACGTCAGAGCGTTCATCACCTCTGGGGCCCTTAATTACAACCCGCGTGGCCGCGGTTGATAATCAGCGAGTTGTAGCTAACACAAACGAGATAGAACTTCTGCCAGGTCTTCATAAACTCACACTCATTTTTGAGGAGCTCTGGGGAGGTGGGCAATTTGCATTTGCTTATCACGGTTCGTCGCAGATTGTGGACGTACGGGTTGCGGCTGGGCGGAAATATACGTTGCGCGGGAAACGTGTCGGTGACCAGTCATGGGTGGGCTGGGTCGAAGACGCAGAGACCGGCACGCTGGTAGGCGGAGTGAAGCCGGAGATGATCGAAGCGGCGACGGCCTTAGCCAAACGCCGGGCAGACATTCGCTCAAAGTTTTTACAGCCGGGATTTAAGGCGGCGGATGAACGTAACTTTGGCGCGGCAGAAAAACTCCTGGAAAATGGAATAGTAGAGCTGGCAAACACGGCCGGTCCGAAGGACAGTGAACTTGCTGTCATGCAACTCGCCCTTGCTGACGTTCTGATCAAACAAGGGCGATTTGACGAAGCACGGGCCCTCGTGACTAGTGTCGTTTCAATCCTTGCAACGCCAAGTGCCAACGCGGACCCGAACTGGGCTATGGCCGCAAATTGTCTCGCCACAATTGAGCCGCGTCACCCCTTATTCGCCACCACGTTGCGCCTTCATGTGATCCGCTATCGTTCGGGAAGCAACGTGGCTGAGCACGCGCGGCTTCTACAACGGGAACTGGATGCGCAAGAAGATAGGGTCGCGGTTGGGCTGCCGCAAGCCCGTCGAGCACTTTTGAGGAGCGAGTTGGCAGTGCTTGATTTTAAACAGGGAAAATTGTCGGACGCGGAAGCCATTTTTCGGGAATCACTTCAGAGCCTTGCCGAAGCCGGTGGTGTTTGGCGCCAGTCAAAAGCGAATGCCTTGACGAATCTGAAGGCCCTTTATCAAGCGCTCGGCCGTTTCCTTGAGGCGGAAGTCATGGCTCGTCGCCTTTTGGAGCTCGCGGAAAATACGCTGGCCACAGACCATCCCGCGATAGCCACAATCTTACAATCCTACAGTGAATTATTGCGAAAGATGGGGAAACCGCAGGAAGCCGCCCACTATCAAACCAGGGCCGAAAAAATACGCTCGAAGGCAGCAGCGACACGCAGCGCAAAGGGAGGAACGAGCGATGAATAATCGGTGGCATAAGACGAAACGTTCGCTCCTCGTTGTTTTCGTTCTCGCGCTTACTCTGGCAATAAGTGGATGTGCGATTTTGTCCAAGGTGATGATCGACGAGCAAGGACGTCAGGTGGAATGTGGCGCGATGGGCATGGGCGTGATTGGAACCCCTGCGGCCGCCATCGCATACCAGCAATGTGTCGACAAGTACAGGTCACTTGGCTTTATGGATCTGGAGGAGTTTGATCAGAAAGGCGGACCAAAGGTCGAAGTGAAAGCCCGGCTTGTTGCACCGCGGACCGATGCCCCAGTTTGGCAAACGCCGCGCATCTGGACTTTTCACAGCCCGGGAACGACAACGTTTAGCAGCGTAGAGTTCGTGCGGAAAGAAAAAATCGATGGCAGGTCGGCGTACGTTCTCAAGACCCTCGAAGACCGAGAGGTGATTGTAAACGAGGAATTAAACTTGCTCCAGATACGGGAGAAAGGAGAGATTGTGGACCTGTTTATTGATCCCCGGCAGGACTATAGCTGGCCTCTTGAGGTCGGAAAAACCTGGGTCGCGCAAGGCCCCTTCCAGCGTAAAGGCGCCAAATGGAATTACTACCAGACCGTGCAGGTAACGGCCTATGGAATAATCCGGGTTCCGGCTGGAGACTTCGAAGCGTTTCACATCGTCCGGACGGGACGTAACGGGAGACGACTGATGGAGTTGTGGTACGCGCCGCAGGCGGGATATCACGTAAAAATCGTTCAGTATCTGGAGCAAGGACGAAGTATCGGAGAGCTTGCGAGCATGCGCAGCGGTAAAGAGGGGGGCGAAGGAAAGTGAGAGCAACACAGCGACCAGATTTGTAACCCTGCGGAAAAGCGGCGGGTCTACTTAGTGCTGAATTGCCGCCGTTCATCATGGCAACGGCGACGATTTGGCCATGTGGGATACGCAGAGCCAACTTATGGATGCAAATAGAAGCATTTTCACGTCGCTCATCGCAACGTTCCACCAACTCATAAACTTTAGAGTCATCGTCCTACTGTTGAGTTATCTATTGGTCCCAGGATGTGCGCCTTCACTGATCTCGATTGACCGATCTGAATTAGAGCAGTTGAAGTATCAACCCGTGATTCACGTCGTGCATTATCCGCCTCCACCGGTTGAAGCAGACACAGCCGCAACAGGTGCCGGAATTGCTATTGGCGGTGTTTTGGGTGGTTTTGCGGCTCACGCTATAGCGCAAGCTGAAGGAGAAAAACTAAAGAATCAGTGTTCCTTAGAAGATCCTTCACCGAAGGTTCGAGAGGCAGTAATCAAAAGCTTGTCTAATGAAATGGGATTCAATAATTTCCGTTTAGTTTCGGAGCTTTTGGAAAGCGACGAACTGGGTGCTTTGAGAAATAGATTTGGCGATAGTTTGGTGATGGATTTTAAAACCCGAGGCTGGACTCTGGGGGTGGAGCCGTTGAGTCAATGGAGCACCAGACGTTATTACGTGACCTACCATCTACAAGCACGGTTAATTCGTTTGCGGGATTCTAAAGTTATGTGGCTTGGTTATGCCAAGTTTGTCGAAAGTGAATTGTTATCGACAAGTTCAACATGGAATGAGTTGACGGAGAATAATTGCACCCTTCTCAAAACAAAATTCGGTCAAGCCGCAAACACCTGCGCTCAGCAATTGACGGACCAACTTTTGGCGAAGTCGTCCCTTGGAAAGTAAGCAGGCAGGAGGGGGTCACCTATGAAAGGCGTCGGCAGGAGGGCAGAGGTCTTCGTAGCAGTTGCAGTTTTCTGTTAGCATCTCATCGGACTTTAGCCCATCGCTCGCACTTGCCTTTCTCCCGAATCGGACTTAATTAGCATCAATCCAACGAGGCGTACTCGGATTGAGATGGACAGCCCAATCAGAATCGACCAAGCTACGGGACTTTCAAGCGCCGAGGTCGAGGCGCGATTGCGCGAGGACGGTTACAACGAGCTGTATGCATCGACCCGCCGCCGCACCATCGATATCGCCCTGGGTGTGGTGCGCGAGCCGATGTTTCTGCTGCTCATCGTCGCCGCCGTCATTTACTTGATCCTCGGCGACGTGCGCGAGGCGTTGGTCTTGGCCTTTTGGATCATCGTTATCATGGGCATCACCATCTTTCAGGAGAGAAAAACCGAACGGGCGCTCGAGGCCTTGCGCGATCTGTCGAGCCCGCGCGCGCTGGTGGTCCGCGACGGCGAGCAGAAACGCATCGCCGGGCGAGAGGTCGTGCGCGACGATTGCCTCATCATCACCGAAGGCGACCGGGTCCCGGCGGACGCCGTGCTGCATTCGTGCAACGACCTGATGGTGGACGAATCGTTGCTCAGCGGAGAATCCGTGCCCGTGCGCAAGGCCGTCTGGAACGGCGTTCAAAAAGTCACTCGCCCGGGCGGCGACGACCTGCCCTTTGTCTTCGCCGGCACCATGTTGGTCCAGGGCCGCGGCGTCGCCCGGGTGGTCGCGACGGGCGCGCGCACGGAAATGGGGCGCATCGGCAAGGCGCTTCAAGCGGTGGAAACTGACGAGACCTACCTGCAAAGAAAGGCCGGCCATCTGATCCGCAATTTCGCCGCCGTGGGACTCTCCGTCTGCGCCCTGGCCGTGGTGCTCTACGGCCTGACGAGAGGAAGCTGGATCAACGGTTTTCTGGCCGGCGTTGCGCTCGCCATGGCGCTTCTGCCGGAAGAGATCCCCGTCGTCCTTACGGTTTTCTTGGCTCTCGGCGCCTGGCGCATGTCGCAGAAGCGGGTGTTGACTCGGCGCATGGCGGCCATCGAGGCCCTCGGCTCGGCGACCGTTCTGTGCGCGGATAAGACCGGGACGCTGACGCTCAATCACATGACCGTGAAGCGCCTGTGCGTCGGCGCCGACAGCTATGACGTGGACGGCCAATCCGACCGGCCTCTGCCGCAAAGGTTTCACAGGCTGGTGCGCTATTCAGTTCTCGCCAGCGAAACCGACCCCTTCGATCCCATGGAGAAAGCCTTCAAAGCGCTGGGCGACCGCTATCTCGATCACGGAGGGAGGTTCGAAAATTGGACACTCGCTCACGAGTACTCGATCTCTCCGGAACTGCTCGCCCTCTCTCATGTCTGGCACACCGCGCAAGGCGACGAGCACATGATCGCGACCAAGGGAGCGCCCGAAGCCGTGGCCGACCTGTGCCATTTTGATTCAGAGGAGATGCAAAGGCTCTCCGCGCAAGTCGATACCTTGGCGCGGGACGGCCTGCGCGTGCTGGCGGTGGCCCAAGCGCGCTTCGAGGGCGACGCTTGGCCGCCGACTCAGCATGATTTCGATTTTGATTTTCTTGGGCTCATCGGCTTGGCCGACCCCGTGCGGCCGGCTGTGCCGGCGGCGATCAAAGAATGCGCTCAGGCGGGAATCAAGGTCGTGATGATCACCGGAGACTACCCGTCTACCGCCCAGGCCGTCGGCCGAGCGATCGGCCTCGCTGCGAACGGAGGAATTTTAACCGGTCCTGAACTCGCCACGCTGCACGAGGGAGAGTTGCGCCGCCGCATTCCCAAGACCGATATTTTCGCCCGGGTGCTGCCGGAGCAAAAGCTCAATCTGGTAGAGGCATTCAAAGCCAACGGCGAGATCGTGGCGATGACCGGCGACGGCGTCAATGACGCCCCGGCGCTGAAAGCCGCCCATATCGGCATTGCGATGGGAGGACGCGGCACCGACGTCGCCCGCGAAGCGGCCTCGCTGGTTCTGCTCGATGACGACTTTACCACCATCGTCGAGGCGGTTGGCTCAGGCCGGCGGATTTTCGACAATCTGCAAAAAGCGATGTCTTTCATCTTCGCCATCCACGTGCCGATCGCGGGACTCGCGCTGGTGCCGTTGATCCTCAACTGGCCGCTCGTGCTCACGCCGGTCCACATCGTTTTTTTGGAGTTGATCATCGACCCGGCCTGTTCCATCGCCTTTGAAGCGGAGCCGGCGGAAGCGAACATCATGCAAAAACCGCCGCGCGAACCTGACACGCCCCTCTTGGGCAGACGCGATATTCTCTTCAGCTTGCTGCAGGGCGGCGCCGTCCTGGCGATTGTTCTGCTGGTCTTTGGCGTCGCGCTCTATCGCGGCCAGGGCGCCGATGTCGCCCGGGCGCTGACATTTTCCACTCTGGTGCTCGGCATGCTCGGTTTGATTTCCGCCAACCGCTCCTGGTCGCGCCAGCTCCTTCTCCCCTGGCGCTCGGCGAATCCTGCGTTCTGGTGGGTCATCTCGGGAGCCCTGGGATTTCTGGCGGCGGTCCTTTATATCCCGTCGCTGTCAAAACTCTTCCGCTTTACCGTCTTGCACGCGGACGATCTAGCAGTTTGCTTCACCGCCGCAGCGATCAGTTTTTTTCTCGTCGAGACCATCAAGCGCCGGGGACGGAACAATCTTCGGCGCCGATGATCGAAGGCGTAGGCTGCGGCACGAGAAGGGCTGCAAGCGCGCCATGGTCGAGCCGAAGCTTCGCCGCGAGCGCAAGCGGCTGGCCGCCGCGCATCCTTTGCGCAGCCGGCAACAGGATTTTCTCCTCCATCGAGATGTGTTTGAGCAAACCCGCGCGAAATGCCGCAAAGGGTTCCGGGTCGATGTTGTCTGGGTGCGCCGTAGCCCTCTGAAGCAAGCTCTCAAGTCGCACGTGATCGCAGGCAAGATAGCGGTAGATTTTTCCCGGCATTGCCGAGATCCCTAAACAAGGCAACTTAGAACATCAAAGAACCGCTTGTTCCATATTGCAGGCGCTAGGGTCCGACACTCGATGATCGCTTGAGCGGCTCTGCGATGGTGCCAAGGCAATCGGTGGGTGCGAGAGAAGGTCCCGAAACTCTCTCGAAAGATCGCTTGTAATGTGGGTTTCACTTCGGATCACTTCACCGACAATGCTTCCCCCGCGCAGCGGTTTAGTTCAACGCCAAAATCAGCGGCGGCCCGCTTGCGGGCGGTCCACTGCAGTGACGGGTTGGGCATCTCTTTGCGTTCCGATCACCACGCTGTTCATCGACAGCCACCGACCGTCAAACACAAGCCCCATCTCCGCGCCGTTCTTCTTCGCACCTATGTGCAGATGCGGTTCCAGGGTATTGCCGGAGTTGCCAACCCTGCCGACAGGTTGTCTTAACGTTACCGTCTTCCCGGTCGCCACCGTTGCACTGCCTTGCATCAGATGGGCCATGAAGATCTCCACTTCTCCGCACTTCACAGTGACGTGGTTCGCGGGATGCCCCGTATCGGGCGCTCCGGGCGGATTGTCCGCCAAGGTGTCCTGAACAGCCAGTACGATTCCTTCGCACGGGCTATATACGATGTCCCCGAAAATTTCGTAGTCGGCAAGCGTGCGAGGGGCCATGCCGTTCGCTCGGTTTCCGAATGCATTGAGCCCAACGATGTCGAGGGCGAGCTTGGTTCCGCTGAGCGAATGGAACGGGTTGGTGACCACGCTGTTCCCGCCCTGAAGCACATAGTAAGTGCCTGACGCTAGTGGAAACGACAGATTGAGAGATTCCCGGGGCCTGACGTGCGATGCTACGGCCAAAGCATTGAGGACCATAAACAGGCCAAGAATCGTGGCGGAAAAAACGAGCCGTCTCGGGGTCTGATCCTGCTGCATGGCGCTGGCGAGTTTTGCACGCCGATAGGTGTAAAGGACGACGAGAGCGAATACGCCGAGGACGGCGTAGCGCAAGTAGTAGCTTGTAAAGGCCCAGGGACCCGCCAGGAACGCGAAGGCAACAATGCTTCCACTGACCGCGATCTCGACGGCCCAGCGGAATCTGCTTCGCGGCTGCGCCGTCAGCGCCCAATAAAGAGCGACGCCTGCAAGACATACCGGGTATAACGCAAAAACTATCTGAAGTGTCACATTAGGCGGTGCGCGCTTGAGATGCCCAACATAATGGCGGTGAACGGCGGGCCGGGACGATGCTCAATAGTGGCGCGGAACCTGCGGCTCGTCCGTTCCACGTAAAGTTAGGCCCCAGTCTCGATAGGCGCATCACGGATTGGCAGGTTCCATGCCCTTCGCTTTTATCACCGCCGCCGCTTCTGGTGTCCGCAGGAAATTGATGAGAGTCTTTCCTGCCTCGGCCTGCTTCGTGCCGGCCATGACTGCCGCCGAAAAGACGGTGGTTTGCTGGAGATCAGCCGGTAGCGGGCCGACGACCTCGATGCCGGCGACCGGAATGAGCTCTTGAATTTGACCTAAGGCGATCTCCGCCTCGCCGTTCGCAACCAAAACTCCAACCGCACCGGCCTTGGAAAGAAAAACTGTCTTCAGTTTCATCTCGTCGGCGATCCCAAGGCGCTCGAGCACTTTGGCGACATGGATGCCGATCGGGCCGCCGTGCGCCGGATTGGAGTAGGTAATGGACTTTGCGGCGAGGAGGGTGCGCTTCAAGGCCTCGGCCGACGATATGTCGGGCTTGGGAGTGCCCTGGCGAATGGCCACTCCGGCGTGGGAGCGGGCGAGCAAAGTCACATTCGCCCCGCTAGCTTTGCCATCCTTTACGAAGCCATCGATTCCGGGCTGGGGAATGATGACGAGATCGAATGTTTCGCCGCCCTGCACACGTTTGACGGCCGCGCCAAGAGTGGCGAATGTGATCGCGAGCTTGTGTCCAGTCGCCCGTTCGAACTTCAGCCCAAGCTCTTCCATGACCGGCGTCATCGCGATGGCGCTCAGCACCTTGAGTTCAGCGGCTTCCGCCCTGATCCCGATCGCACATAAAAGCATGAACCCGATCTTCGCCGATGCGACGAGTGAACGTATCTTCATAGCGTTCTTCTCTCAGACCGCCAACGTTCGGGCCTAACGTCTTGGGTGAGAGGCGCGGTTCTCAGGGGCCTTCTCAACCCAATGGTTAGCTGGCCCGAGCACGCATAATTGATTCTGTAAGGCGTTCACAGATCATCGTTCCATTCTGGCTGCCGAGCAGGAGGAACTCCCGCGTAACACCAGACTGCAGTTCTAGATAAAGTTTGCCCGAATGACGCACAACTCCCATTCCCCGTTTTGGACTCGGATCGAATCGCACCCGCTTCAGCTCAGTTAATGGGATTTCGAAATCCATCCGATCCAGCCGATAGTATGCCTCTGAGGCAAAATCGACACTGTCATGGCGGTTCAAGAGCCGCTCGACCGAATCCAAGCTTAGGGCGTCCCAATCAGGAACGGACTCCGGCGGTGAGGCAAGTAAACCATGCACCCTTGCGCCGCACATCTGGGTAGCCGTCACCGTGACGACGAAGGTGCGGTTGAGAATTACCGCATGATACTCCATTGCAGCGAAGCTCCATTTGGGATCGTCGTCCTTCAACATGTCAATCAATCATGTCGTTAGCGGGCATAGATGCACCGATTGCATTCTGATTTAGCACGGAAGGCTGCCCAACGAAAAGGACAGGAAAAGGCGTTCGCGTAGGCCAACGAGATGAACGGCACCGAACTCCAGCGGAAGTGTGAGAACCTCACGTTCGATGAAGGCCACGACCTCCTCAGCATCATCAGGGTCAAACCACCAATCCTCGGCTGCGATTAAAAGCTCGTAGCTCTTTCCACATCGGCCAAGACCCGCCTTGCCTTCGGCGGCGGTCTTGATCCAGCTGAGATGACGGGCACGGGACTCTCGGTGGTCCACTAACTCCGGCTCATTTTCAATCTGACGGCCCGTTCTCTTGGTCCCTTGGACCTTCAGGGGGCCCGTAAGCGCTACGTGGCGGTGCTGCACTAGGTACTCCATGCGTAGATGCTCGTCCGGGTCACGAGCGGAAGTGATCTCGACAGGGATTGTTCTCGACGGCTCACGAATCTCAGCGTCGACGTCGCGGTTCTGATCTCGCTTCGGCGCAAACAAAACGTCGTCGCGGTCTCCGTATCGACGAACCGCGAACACACTGAGCGAATAGATCTCCTCATGGAACCACTTGAATGGGCCCTCATGGAGAAGCACCGGCCCCCTGAGCTCGGGCATCTGAGAGAAAAGGTTGCACTTGGCCAGAACCCAATCGCGTAATTCTTTTGGCTTGCGGGGCATTGCGCACTCAGCGAGAGGGAGAAGCTTGTCTACCTCAGACGGCAGCGGCCTGTCAGCCTCGCAATTCATCCGGTAACCACTCGTGATCGCTCAGGCCAGCGCCGTAGACTATGATTGCGCAACCGCAAGTCCACCATAGTTGTTGCCCCGCTAACGGAATGCGCTTCTGCTGCGACCGCCCCAATGAAACGCGGCGGCGGCGCCGCTACCAAAATTATCCGCGCTCGGCAGCAGCAAGCACTGATTAGGCGTCACACGCGCACACGTCTGGGGCCGCTCAGCCGGTGTAGGCGCAAACGCCCATTCGCGGTGAATTAACCACCGGAAGGTAGACTTCCTCGCCGGCGTGTTCGTGCACATCGGCATGTGCATCGCAGAAAAGCCCGTCGTCGGAATCGATGCAGTATGGACACACCACTGTCGCGGGGGCTTTGCAATCGCCACATGGCCACACCAGCGGTTCATTGCGCGCGAGCAGCCGAACGGACGCGCGGCCGATCGAACCCTGTCGCTTGCCTACCAGTTCGCCCGTCAACGCAGTCGTGCTCCCGAAGTCGTACTCGTATTCCACCTTACTCGCTGCGCGGGCGAACGCAATGGCCGTCGCGGTGGTCATCGCCAGCTCGCGCCTCCCGAGGCGGAACGCGCTCATATGTCCGCAGCATTCCAGCCACCGTTGGCGCAGCAAGGCATCCACGTGACCCAGCTGCGCGTCCGCCTTGGCCTCGATGACGAGCCAGTAGCGGGGCTCGCCGACCGCGGCGAAACGGAGGACGACCAGCGGTTGCGGCTGGCCGAGTTTGTCGTGCGCAGCGACGCACGCCTCCACGTGGGCCATCATTGTCGTTTTCGTCGCGCGGTGTCCGCACAGCGCGCAGAAGCCGGAGTTTGTTGATTTTGCCGACATGGACGGTTCTGTGTACGCCTAACGTTGCTGGAGACAGGCTGGCATGAAGCGCCAGCGTAATGCCAGTCCTGCTCCACCAGCGGGTTAGGAAGTCCTTCTCCAAAGAAACGGTCTATCTTACTCCTATTGCACAGGAGCCATCTTTACGTAGCCATGCTTTAGAATGGGGTCACCCATTAGCCGGCAGGTCAAGTAGGCACAGACTTTCCCGCGGAGAAGAATTTCTTTTTCTTCTCCTATCGTATCAACTCCTCGGCGTTTGATCGTCTCGGTAACGCGCCCCTGTTTTCTTTTCATGCGGTGTCGGACTCTGGGTCGGGTAAGGATGCG
>Ga0214472_10000149_pt1 | contig 95648 bp, 87 predicted proteins | sample RVTome_6_FD_207662 | JGI IMG/M metagenome (GOLD analysis project Ga0214472, IMG submission 207662) | Soil microbial communities from uranium-contaminated site in the Upper Colorado River Basin, Wyoming, United States - RVT140D175 | ecosystem: Environmental > Terrestrial > Soil > Contaminated >... | reverse complement strand
GGGGGGGGGGGGGGGTTGTTTACCAAACCCCCCCCCGCCCGCCCTTCCTCTCTTATGGCGACAGATACTCAGATCAGGGTTGCTCCGGTCCAAGAGCCCGGCGCACAAAAAACAGCCCACGGAGCCGGCCGGTTCAAGTTGATGGGTTGGGGGCTGCTGGCGCCCGTCCTGGGCTTCTTCCTGGTTCTCAACGTCATCCCGACGTTCTGGTTGATCGGCCTCGGGTTCTACAAATACTCACTGGGGCGGGGGACTCCGCAGTGGCGTGGAATCGACAACTTCACCGGCATCATCGAGAGCCAGGAGATGTGGGGTGCCTTCGGTCGGACACTCAGGTTCATGCTCGTGGGTGTGAGTATCGAGGTCATCCTCGGCGTAGCCCTAGGGTTCTTGTTCTGGGGTAGTGTCAAGATGCCCGGTCGCCGGCTGGCATTGACGCTGCTCTTTGCTCCGATGGTGATGGCCCCGGTCGCCTCGGGCCTTTTCTGGAAGCTGATCTATGAGCCCACCTTCGGCGTCATCAACGCGATCATCCAGGGTCTCGGCGGGACGAAGATCGACTTCCTGACCAGCATCGATTGGGCGCTACCGGCGGTGTTGTTCGTCGATATCTGGATGTGGACGCCGTTCATGATCCTGATGACGCTCGCCGCCCTCGGCTCTGTCCCGGCGGCCGAGTTGGAGGCGGCCGAGGTGGATCGACTCTCGTTCTGGAACCGCCTGCGCCACGTAATCCTCCCGCACGGGAAGTTCATTCTCATGCTCGGCGTGCTGCTGCGTACGATCGACGCGTTCAAGACAACAGACTTGATCTGGACGATGACGGGTGGTGGCCCCGGCAACAAGACCGAACTGATAGGTGTGGCGTTGTACCGGCAGGCCTTCAACAGCCTCGACCTCGGTCGAGCGTCCGCGGTGTCGCTGATCCTGCTGATCATCGCAATCGCGTTCACGTCGATCTATCTGTATGTCCTCAACCTGAGCAAGAACCGGTGATCGCATGGCTGTAGCAACAACAACCAGAAACGGCAGGACGATCTGGTACTACATAACGCTGTGGGCTGTTGCCCTTCTCTTCTTCGCACCGGTGGTCTGGATTCTGATGACAGGGTTCAAGGAGACTGCCGACATCCTGGCTACGCCACCGAAGCTCATCTTCCAGCCGAGCCTCGACAACTTCCAACGTGTTCTCGCTGAATCGGAGACTATTCCGTACGCATTGAACAGTCTGTGGCTGGCGCTGGGCTCGGTGGTAGTGGCCGTCGCGGTCTCTTTCCCGGCGGCATACGCTTTCTCCCGCTGGAAGTTCCCGTTCACCGACTTCCTGATGTTTCTCCTGCTGTCGACCCGGATGATCCCGGCTGCGGCCGCGGTGATTCCTGTGTTCCAGATGTTCAACGCATTCGGGTTGCGGGGCCGGCTTGGGATGTTCCTGCTCTACACGAGCTTCAGCATCCCCTTCTCGGTCTGGATTCTCAAGGGGTTCATCGATGGTGTGTCGGAGAGATTCGACGAGACGGCGATCGTCAGTGGCGCCAGCAGGCTGCATGTGATGATGAGGGTCGTGCTGCCACAGGTGAAGCCCGGGCTGATCGCGGCGTTCATCTTCAACCTGATATTCGCCTGGAACGAGTACATATTCAATTTCGTGCTCGGTAGCGCCGAGACGCAGACAGTCCCGTTCGGACTGTCGGTCAACCTGCTCGCCGCGGGCGGCAACGTCGACTGGGGGTTCGTCGCCGCCATGTCGAGTATGTATGTGGTCTTGCCCATGGTCATGATCTTCTTCTTCCAGAAGTACTTGCTTGTCGGCATGACCTTCGGGACAGTGCGAGGTGATGTGTGAGGCGGAGCAACTTCACCAAGCGAGTCCAACTGACGTGGATCTTTACGCTCGCCGTCATGTTCTTTCTCATCGGGCAGGCGTTCGTATTCGGCTGGTACAAATGGGGCATGATCGGGATGATCCTGTTCGGGCTCACCCAGATCTCGGTCAGCAATGTCCCGCCCGAGGCGCCGCCGAAGCGTTTCTGGCGATTCAACGGCGTGTTTGTCGCCGTGATTGTGGTGATCTTCGGGGTGTCGATCTGGTTGGCGCCGATCCTGACGAACCTGGGGAGGTAGCAAATGGCACTCGTCGAGTTCGCGAATCTCTCCAAGTCATTCGGCAGGGAGGACGTTCTGGTCGATCTCAACTGGGCCGTCGACCAGCAGGAGTTTGCGGTGCTGTTCGGCCAGGGTGCCACCGGCAAGTCCGTTCTGTTGCGAACCCTCGTCGGCCTCGAGACGCCGGACAATGGAACCGTGACCATTCGTGGCATAGACGCCGCAACACTCAAACCCGGCGCGCGCAAGATCGGATACGTGCCGCAGTCGTTTGCGCTCTTCCCGGACAAGACGGTGTTCAATAACATCGCATACCCGCTCCAGGTGGCCAAGGTCGATGCGTCGCAGCAGAGAGAAGCCGTTGAGAGAGTGGCCGCGCTGCTCGACATCGCAGAGCTCCTGGATCGCCTGCCGGATCAACTCTCGGGCGGGCAGAAGCAGCGTGTGGCAATCGCCCGCGGCATGGCACCCGATACCGAGATCTTTGTCCTCGACGATCCTCTGGTCGGTTTGGACTTTAAGCTGCGGGAGAAGCTCATCGACGACCTTCGCAAGACACGGGAGGCCCTCGGAGCAACGTTCCTGTACGCGACCTCCGATGCGACCGAAGCCCTGGCGCTGGCGTCGAAGGTGGCGGTCCTCGCTCGAGGCAGGATTGAGGAGTACCGGGCACCGCTGGATGTCTATGAGTCGCCGGAATCGCTGGCCGCGATGAGCACGTTGTGCTTTCCCGCTACCAACCTGTTACCGGCCGTCGTTGGGGCCGGCGGTTTGAGCTCCGAGTGGGGGTCGATCGCAGTCGAGTTGGATGAGAACGTCGCCACCGGTGAGGAGGTGGTGGCCTTGGTTCGGCCGGAGCACATCGACCTCAGTGTTTCCGATGGCGCGAGGCCGCTCAGTGGCCGCGCAACGGTCATGCTACGTGAGGACCTTGGCGCCGAGGAGATCGTCTACTTGAGGGCAGGAGACGTGAGCCTGACCGCGCTGGTGCGTGCAGATACCGCCGATCTTCATGCACTTGATCTCGGCAAGACTGTGACCTTCGGTATTGCGGCAGAGGCTGTGTTGTTGTTCGCCGACGGCCACCGTGTTGGCCACGGGCAAGGGTGATGAGCTTTGGCTGATATTCGACTGGAGAACCTTCACAAGGAGTTCGGCTCTGTCGTTGCCGTGCGCGACCTCAACTTGACCTTCCGGGAGGGAACCACAACTTGCCTGCTTGGCCCTTCTGGATGCGGTAAGACCACTCTGATGAGGATCATTGCCGGGCTCGAGACACCGACTACAGGGCGGGTCCACTTCGGCGATGAGGACGTGACCGATCTCAAGACGCGCGATCGCAACATCGGCATGGTGTTCCAGTACCCGGTCGTATATCGGGGCATCACGGTGAGGGAGAATCTGGCGTTGCCCTTGCGTGCCGATCCGCTCCCGGATGCGGACAAGAAGAAGCGTGTCGACGAGTTGCTCGAGATGATCGGTCTGGGTCACGTCGCCGATACGGGTGTGGACAAGCTCGATGGCGGGACCAGGCAGAAGGTTGCCGTTGCCAGGGCCGTAACCCGTCATGCCCCGATCATCCTGTTCGACGAGCCCATCACCAATGTCGACCCGGATCTCAAGCTGCAACTCAAACGAACGCTGCGTGAGCTGTTCTCACGGCTGAACCAGACGATTGTCTACGTGACCCACGACCAGACCGAGGCCATGACCCTCGCCGACGAGATCGCGTTGATGCAGGACGGCGCAATAGAGCAGATGGCACCGCCTCGCGAGCTCTACAACGAGTCGGAGTCGGTGTTCGGTGGTTGGTTCCTTGGCAACCCCGGCATGGACTTCGTGCCGGTCGTCGAGAACCGGGCGATAGCCGCCACGATCATCGGCGATCTGCTCACCGACGACACGACGACGATTGGTTTCCGCCCCGAGGACGTGCGGGTGGATAAGTCACAAATCGCACCGGGGGTCGCGGCAGTTGTCGAGCACATGGCGATCGTCACCGGTGGGCAGCGTCTGCTGAACCTGCGATCGGGCGATCTACGGCTCAAGGCGAAGCTACCGTGGCATGCGGGCGACGATATTGCCGCGGGCGATGCCGTGAAATGGACGGTGCCGCGTGAGCGGGTGCGTCGATTCAACGCCGACGACGTATCCGTCTCCGTCGCGTCGGCCAGCGGATCCAACGCGTAGCGATGGCGGGGGTCTCCCGTTCCGCTGCATCGCTGTCGGAGAGCGTGGTGCGTGTCGAGGTCGGGCATGTGGTGTCGCATGGCTCGATGGTGAGTCGTGCTTACCTGGTGGAGCATTGCGCCGGCGTCGTTGTCGACGGCGGCGACCGTGGGCTCTGGCTCGTCTCATCGCCTGTTGCCCTGTTGCCCGATCCGGATGGATTGCGGCTTTGGGCAGAAGCGGAGAAGGGTATTCCGTTCGAGCACGGGCAGCCGCGGTTGATGAAGATCGTGCTGCGGTGGCGCGGCGAGCTCACAGGCGAACTCACAGGCGAGCTAAAGGTCCCCCAGGTGCTGTCCGGACCACTCGGTGCCGCCGCGGTTTCCCTTTCCGTCCCGGCCTCTCTCCGCGACCGCCTTCTCTCGGATGACGGTCCGGCGCCTGTTGATCTCGGCCAGGACATACCTCTGGAGCTGGGTGACGAGGTCTGTGTCGCTGTATCCGGCGCGGCGGGCTCGTTGGTTCGATGGGGTCGGGTCTCGTCGGATCCCGGGTTTGCCGGCCGTCCCGGTGGGTTTGCCCTCGGGTTGGGGCTGAGCGCCGGCGAGGCCGGTTCTCCGGTGTTTGCGCTTGGCAGTGGCGGCACCCGCTTTTGCGGGCTTGCCGAACCGTTGGATAGCCACACCTCGCGGCTGCTGTCGCTAAGGGCACTAGCCGAGCCTATCGCTTCCGGGTGACGACGTGCTCGTTCAGGTTGTCTCGAGCGACGGGCGCGCCGCTTCGAAAACTGCCACAGCAAACTGGGTGATGGTTGCCGCGGGGTCCTCCGCGTTGCGGGCGCTCTCGTATGGGAGAAGACCACCGTTCCAGCCATCGGTGTTCCACCGGGCATCCCCGGGTAGTGATGCCTCAGTGACCGCAGGGTCGAACGGCCAGGGGGTGGAGTAGAAGTACGCCTGATCGCCACCGGGATAGAGACCCAGGTTCAGCTGTGCCGTTGCCTCGTCGTCGCCGTCCATCTCGGTGCGGGTGCCGAACCACTCGAACGCGAGATCGAAGCCATGTGGCCACACCTGCACCGGGCCGACCCGCTCACCGAGACTCGCCCTCCTCCGCTCGAAGATAGAAGCGACCGCAACGAACGTGTCGTAATAGGCCGCGGCGGCAGTCGGGTCATACTTCCTTGGGTCGTCGTTGTCGAACCGGTCGCGCTCGTACCGATCCTCGAGACCGAGCCCGGCAGCGGCGGCAATCAGGGACTCGCCGACGTCGGTGGCGGTCGGCTCGGCACCAATGTCGATCCGGTGGTCCTCGCCGCTGCTTGCCCTCAGCACTATCTCGTGTCTCTTTAGGTCCATGGTGACTGCCAATGCCCCGCCGTCCGGAAGTGGTATCGGGTCGGTGGTCAATCCCTCGGGGCGGACGTTCAAGCTGATATGCCACCATTTTGGGTGGGGGATCCCGTGCTCCCGGGCGATCGCACCCATCGCCTTGGCGTACGCATGCAGAGTCGCCCGTGTCGGATCGTATTCGGGTCGCAGCTCCGGCAGCTTGGCACTCGTCATCGACACTCCTAGTTACAACTCATCCGGAGAGTACCTCGGTGTGTGGATCCCACGCGGCGACGGTCAGGTAGCCGGGCGCCTGGCGGCACGATACCGCCCGGCTCGTACCGGCCCGGCGCTGTGTCTCCTTGACACACCCACCGGCGTCTGCAAGAGTTCCATCTGGCCGTGGACGCAAGAGAAGTGCGTGTGCGGCCGTTCGTTTGTGCGACCGGACATGGTCGAGAGAGAAGAGCGTTTGATGTATCGGCTCATCATCCACATCGGCGCCGCGGGCAAGGTTCCCCCCGCGGCTTAGCTACGAGGTCCTCCCAAGGATCCGGCTGAACCAGCGTTAGGCGTAGAGCTCGCCAGAGCCAGACACGCCTCTCTCGACACGCACACCCGAGACGAAGGCCCCTGCCATGAGTCTCACCACCGCAAAGGCAAGCAATGATTCCGGTCCGCTCCTACATACGGCTGCTTCGTGACTACCTGAGACGCCAGAAGCTCCGGGTAGCCCTGCTCAGCGTCACCATGTTCACCTTCATCGGGTTGACTCTCGTCGGTCCACAGCTCGTCCGGACATTCCTCGACCGCGCCATCGACGGTGAGGAGCCGAGTCGGCTGATCCCGATCGCGCTGTGGTTCATGGTGGTTGCGGTGCTGCAACAGGTCTTCAGCGTCACCGCCACCTACATCGCCGAGCAAGTCGGTTGGACCGCCACCAACGAGATGCGCGCAGACCTGGCTGCTCACGTCCTCGATCTCGACATGAGCTTTCACAAGCAGGTAACGCCCGGTGAGATGATCGAGCGTATCGACGGTGACGTCACAGCCCAGGCCGACTTCTTCTCAGCCTTCGCCATTCGTGTCCTCGGCAACTCCATCCTGATGGTCGGAGTCATGGTGATGCTGTGGTTGGAGAATGTGTGGGTCGGGTTTGGGATCACCCTGTTCTTCCTGCTGGCGATGGGTCTCATGCTGTGGATCCAGGCGTGGGCAGTGCCGTTGTGGAAGAAGGTCCGTGGCCGCTCGGCGGAGCTGATGGGTTTGATCGGTGAGCAGTTGGGTGGCACCGAGGACATTCGTGGCAACGGTGGTGTCGGCTACATGCTGCGGCGTTTCACCCAGATTCTCCGCGACTGGCTGCCGGACCAGGTGAAGGGCAGGATGGGCTTCGCCGGGCTGTGGGGTACCAGCATCGCCAACTACCTGATCGGCACCAGCGTGGTGTTCTGGCTCGGGTCGCTCTTCTTTGGCAACGAGACGCTCACCCTCGGCTCGGTCTACCTCATCTTCTCGTACACCGAGATCACCCGACGCCCCATGGAGCAGATCCGCGAGCAGATGGAGCGGTTCCAGAAAGCCGCCGCCGGCATCTCCAGAGTGCAGGGTCTGTTCGACCGCAAAACGATGCTGGATACCAGCGGCACGACACCGGTACCCGAAGCGGCGCTCCGGGTCGAGCTCGAGGACGTGGTGTTTGGCTACGACGACGAGGTCGTCTTGAACGGTGTGACGCTCGACCTCGAGCCCGGGCACGTCCTCGGGGTGCTCGGCCGCTCCGGGTCCGGCAAGACCACGATGGCAAGGCTGCTGACCAGGTTGTACGACCCGCTCGACGGGAGTGTGCGGCTCGGCGGCGTCGACATCCGCGACGCCGACATCCACAGCCTCCGCCGTCACGTCGGAATGGTCACCCAGGACGTTCAGCTGTTCCGGGCGACGATCCGTGACAATCTGACGTTCTTCGACGAGCGTATTGCCGACAGCCGGCTACTCGAGGTCTTGGAAGAGCTCGGCCTCGATGAATGGCTGGCGTCGATGCCGGACGGGCTCGACACCAGGCTCGAGTCGGGCGGTGCGGGTCTGTCGGCCGGTCAGGCCCAGCTGCTTGCGTTCACCAGGATCTTTCTCGAGGACCCTGGGCTGGTGATTCTCGACGAGGCATCGTCCCGGGTCGACCCGGCCACCGAGAAGCTGCTCGAACGGGCCGTCGACCGGTTGCTCCGTGACCGGACCGGCATCATCATTGCCCACCGTCTGGCAACGGTGACCAGGGCGGACGACATTCTCATTCTCGAAGACGGTGAGGTGATCGAATACGGCGAACGCCGCAGCCTCGCCGCCGACCCCGACTCCCGATTGTCACATCTGCTGATCACCGGGATGGAGGAGGTGCTCGCATGACAACACGACGCTCGATAACAAGACGTTCGACAACACGAAGATCACAACTGCCGACGGTGCGGATGATGCGGCATCTGATCAAGGCCGCCCCCGGCTGGTATACGGCCAACGTCTTTTTGTGGAGTACGATCTGGGTTCTGCCGGTCATCCCGGCCCTCATCACCCAGCGGTTCTTCGACGGGCTCGACACGGACGCCGGCTTCAACCCGTCCACCCTGATCGCTGCACTGCTCGCTTACGGTGCGGCCCGGCTGGCGGTGATGTTCACCGCAATGTGGAACGACGTCCACTTCATGTTCCGGATCGGCTCGACTCTGCGCCGCAACATGCTCGAGCGCATCTTCGAGCTGCCGGGCGCGCAGTCGGTCAAGCAGGCATCCGGCGAGATCATCAGCCGGTTCCGTGAAGACGTCGAGCATGTCGAAGAGGCGACCAGCATGACCGTCGATCTCATCGGCACCGCGCTGTTTGGGACGGTCGCCGCGCTGATACTGACCTCGATCGATGGCCAGCTCACGCTGCTCGTCTTCGCTCCGCTGCTGTTCATGGTGGTCGTGGCCGAACGCGCCGGTACCCACATCCGGCGCTACCGGAATGCGGCCCGCGAGGCAACCGAGCGGATCACGGGAGCCCTTGGTGAGATGTTCGGAGCCGTCCAATCGATCAAGGTCGCCGGTGTCGAAGAGCCGATGATCGAGCACTTCAAGCGGCTCAACAAGGAGCGCCGCAGGATGATGGTGCGTGACAAAGTCCTCACCGCCGTCCTGGAGTCCGTGTTCTGGAACACGTTGAGCATCGGCACCGGTCTCATCTTGATCGTCGCGTCGGGACGCATCGGGCAAGACGGTGGGTTGACCATCGGCGAGTTTGCGCTGTTCGTGTATTTCCTCGACTTCGTCACCGATGCCGGCTGGTTCATCGGCGCCTTCATCGCCCGGTTCAAGCAGGCGGGGGTGTCTTTCGAGCGGATGTTCGGGCTGTTGGACAGCGACGATCCGGACATGCTCGTGCAGAGACGCGATCTGTACCTGACCGGTGAGATGCCGGACTACTCGCCACTCGTCACAGACGCCCGTCTCGACACTCTCGAGGTCAGTGGCCTCAGCTTTGACTACCCGGGGACCAGCAACGGGATCGAGGACGTAGACCTCCTGCTCAACCGTGGAAGCTTTACGGTCCTGACCGGCAAGATCGGCTCTGGGAAGACAACGCTTCTGCGAGCGATCCTGGGCCTGGTCGACAAGGACGCCGGCGTGGTCCTGTGGAATGGCGAGGCCGTTGCCGACCCGGCTACGTTCTTTGTGCCGCCGAGGTCCGCATACACGCCACAGGTCCCAAAGCTGTTTTCCATGTCGTTACGGGAGAACCTGCTCCTTGGCAGATCCGACACCGACGGCGAGCTGACCCAGGCGATCCGGTCGGCTGCGCTCGAGCGCGACGTGGCGTCGATGCCACATGGCCTCGAGACGCTGGTTGGGCCGCTCGGGATGCGTCTTTCCGGTGGCCAGGTGCAACGAACCGCGGCAGCCCGGATGTTCGTCAGGAATCCGGAGCTCCTCGTCTTCGACGACCTGTCGAGCGCACTCGATGTCGATACGGAGAAGACTCTGTGGGAACGGCTGTTCACCGACCATGCCGGGGCTACCGCTCTCGTAGTGTCTCACCGCCGACCGGCACTGCAGCGCGCCGACCAGATCGTCGTGCTCGACGAGGGCCGTGTTGTCGCCAGCGGACGGCTGAACGAGCTGCTCGAGACCAGCCCGGAGTTCCGCGATCTCTGGGAGACCGAGGCCGGCGGCAACGGCGCCATCGACCCTGAAGACCGGGTCGTGGGCTCCGTACTCGACCGGTAAACACCCCACCGGCAGGCCAACCCGAGTTGCAGGGCGGTTACCCCATCATGTATTCTGCACTTGTGTGCAACTCTGCACATTTGTGCAATGGCAGACGTAGCCTGCTCACGTTGGCTGCATGAGAGAGATGCCATTAGCGGAAGGAGCAAGATGAAATCAGGAATGAGGACAGTTCCGCGTAAAGGGATCTGGCTCGGGGTGCTTGTCGTTGCATTCTCGATGCTTATCGCGGCCTGTGGCCAAGACACCGAAGAGACCACGACGACGACCGAGGCCGCCGCCGTCGAGACCACCCAGCCCGGGGCAGAGATGCCGGCACCGTTCGACGGTGAGGTGACGATCGCCGTTGTCCAGAACAGTGGTGCGGGTGACTACTTCCAGCAGTGGACCAACGGCGCCAAGCAGCAGGCCGATGCGCTCGGGATCGAGTACACCTGGTACGACGCCCAGGCCGACAACGCAAAGCAGGCCACCGACATGGAGACCGCCATCGGCTCGGGTGTTGACGGGATCGTCGTCGACCACGGCCAGACGGACACCATGTGCCCGCTGATCAACGATGCGCTCGAGGCCGGCATCCCGGTTGTCATCTATGACATCGCCATTGCCGAGTGTGCCCCGGACGCCGTCCAGACACAGCAGTCCGACGCCAGCCTTGCCGATCTGTCGCTCGGGCAGATGCTCGAAGATGTCGGTGCCGACCAGACCGTTGGCTACGTCAACGTGCTCGGTATCGCCCCGCTCGACCGCCGTCATGTGGTTTGGGAGCAGTACAAGACCGACAATGCATGGGACGAGATCTTCTTCGTCGGTGAGTTCACCAACGCCGTCGCCACCGACAACGCACAGCTTGTCGACGCGGCATTGAAGGCCAACCCGGACGTGCGGGCGATCTTCGCTCCGTACGACGAGCTGACCAAGGGCACCGTGTCTGCAATCAACGACAACAGTCTCGGCGAGCAGATCTGGGCATACGGTATCGACATCTCGAACGCCGACATCGAGGTCATGACTGCCGACGGCAGCCCGTGGAAGGCAACGGCGACCACCGACCCGAACGCGATCGGCGCTGCGGTGATGCGTACCATGGCACTCGAGCTCGCCGGCGAGCAAGGTCCTCGTTCGGTTGACTTCCCGGGTGTGCTGGTGACCCAGCAGTTCCTGCTCGACAACAACATCACAAACATGGTGGAGTTGCGGGCAGCGATGCCCGAGTTGAACCTCGCCAGTGTCCAGTCGGCCGACTGGATCCCGTCGATCGAGTTCTAAGGAGGTTGGTGAGACCGAATCGAGAGCCAGAGAGGAAACCTTTGATGGAACCCGCAGTCCGGATGGAAGCCATCACCATGTCCTTCGGGCCCAACGAGGTGCTGAAGGGGATAGACCTTGCCATCGAGCCGGGAAAGGTGACGGCGATGCTTGGCGCCAACGGCGCCGGCAAGTCGACACTGATCAAGGTTCTCTCTGGTGTCTACAACGGATACGGGGGCACCGTCGTAATCGACGGTGCCCCCGTCTATATCGACCATCCCACGACCGCCAGGTCCCACGGCGTAGAGGCGGTACATCAGAAGATCGCCGACGGGATCGTGCCCGGGCTGAGTGTTGCCGAGAACCTGCTGTTTGAAGCCATCGTCAACAACGAGGTCCCCCGGGCCGCCTCGCTCCATTCGTTGATGCCACGTGCACGTCACGTTGCGTCTGTACTCGACCTCGACTGGTCGGACGACCTGCTCAGGAGCGACGTCTACGAGCTTCCAATCGCCGACCAGCAACTCCTCTTGCTTACGAGGGCATTGGTCCACGAGCCGAGGCTGCTGATTCTCGACGAGCCGACCTCGGCGCTATCCAAGACAGAAGCCGATCGGTTGTTCGACGTCATCCGCCGGCTGCGTGACGACGGCGTTGCCGTCTTTTACGTTTCCCACCGGATCGGAGAGATCGACAGCATCGCGGATCGGTTGCTTGTGCTGCGTGACGGAGTGATCCGCAGCGACCAGGGTCGGCCGTTCGACTGGGCGGGCGCGCTCCACGAAATGCTCGATGCCGACGAGGCGGAGCGAACCCAGAGAACCGCCGAGCTCAGGGGCACAGACGAGGTGCTCCGGCTCGAGGGTGTACAGCTGCTCGCAAAGTCCGAGCCATTCGACCTGTCGATCCGGTCCGGCGAGGTGACCGGTGTGTTTGGCCTGCTCGGCTCCGGTGGAAGCCAGCTTGCTCGTGGCATCTTTGGCGCCGATCTGTTTGAAGCGGGGACGATGACTCTCAAAGGATCGGCGTTCGGCCCCAAGGCCCCCGCCGATGCCATCGCCGCCGACGTCTACATGGTGCCTGAGGACCGTGTCAATGGAACCCTCATCAAGAACTGGACCGTGTCGATGATCGCCACCTTCCCCTTTCTCCAGGACATCTCCCGCCTCGGTGTCCTGAATCCGCTGGCCGAGGCAAAGGTCGGGCGGTCTGTGATCCAGGACTTCGGTGTCATTGCCCAATCCGAGGGCGACCCCGTCATGTCCCTCTCCGGCGGCAACCAGCAAAAGGTCGTTGTCGGTCGCTGGTTGCGCAAACAGCCTGCGGTGATGATCCTCAACGAGCCTTTCCAGGGCGTCGACGTCGGCGCTCGACATGACCTCGCGGAGAAGGCGCGTGAGGTCGCGGGCACCGGTTCCGCGGTCATCGTCATGTCGACGGACCTGGAAGAAATCATGGAAGTGTCCGACCGGGTCGTTGTGCTCGCGGACGGAAATCTCCGGCACGACGCATATCTGTCGGAGACAAGCAGAGACGAAATCCTGCAACGACTCTCGGAGGTTGAGTAAGTGGCCACACGAACCATGACGCCGAAGGATTCCAAGAAGGGGGTGACACAGTCCAAGCCTCGTCTCGACGCACGCGACTTGCTCGTCAAGTACGGCTTCATCGCAGTCACCATCATCTTCCTTGTGTACTTCATGGCGACGCTGCCGGCGTTCAGAACGTCGTCGACAATGTTCACACTGCTGAAGTTCACTTCGGTCGTCGCCATCGCCGGGCTCGGGGTCACCGTCACCATGGTGGTCGGCGGTCTCGACCTGTCGGTTGGCGCAACGGCCGGGATGTCGGTGACGGTTGCCGCGATGACGATGGTGATCTACGCCCAGCAGGGTTCCGTTGCCATCCTCGCCGTCATCATGGCTGGTGCGATCATCGGCGCCGCCAATGCGCTGCTGATCGTCGTGCTCAAGATCCCCGACCTGCTGGCAACGCTGGCAACCATGTTCCTGGTTCAGGGGTTGAAGCTCGTCCCGGTTGACGGCCAGTCGGTCTCCTCAGGGCTCATCCTGCGTGACGGCACCGTCGCCCCAGGAAAGTTCACGCCGGGGTTCCTCGAGATCAACCGGGGCTCAATTGGGCCCGTGCCGTATCCGGTGATCATCTTCGCCGTCCTGGCGGTGTTCACGTGGTTCCTGCTTTCGAGGACCAAGTGGGGCAGAGTCATGTACGCCATCGGCTCGAACCCGGAAGCGGCCCGTCTTGCCGGCGCACGGGTCGGCCGCTACAAGGCCTTCGCATACATGCTCTCGGGGATCTACGCCTCCATTGCCGGTCTGATCCTTGCGTCCCGGATCGGTCAGGGTGACATCTCTGCCGGCAACTCACTCCTGCTCGATGCCGTTGCCGTTGCCCTGGTCGGCACGTCGGTGCTGGGTGTGGGCAAGCCAAACGCCTTTGGCACCGCCCTAGGTGCGATCCTGATCGGGATCCTTCTCACCGGCACCACGATGATGAACTTCCAGTACTACTGGCAGGACGTCGTCAAGGGATTTGTACTCCTGGTTGCGCTGGTGTTTTCCTTCACCCTGTCGCGACGCAAGCAACGGTTCCAGGCGGCGGTGCCACTATGAGCAAGACCCCTGCGAGCAGGACGATCTGGATCGACAAGGACGACCCAACCTCCGTCGTCTGCATCGATCAGCGGCTGCTCCCGTTCGAATACGAAGAGGTGTCGATTCACACCGCGAGCGAGATGACCACGGTGATCGCCGACATGGTTGTGCGTGGTGCCGGTTGTATCGGGGTGTCGGCCGGGTACGGCATGTATCTGGCGGCTCTGGCCACCGACGGCATGGGTGCCACCGAAGCCGACGCCATTCTGGACGTCGCCGCAAAGGAACTGGAGGGCAGCCGGCCGACGGCGGTCAACCTCTCCTGGGCAGTCCGGCGCCAACTCGGCGAGATCCTCGGCATCGAGAGCCCGCCCGAGCGGATCGAACGCGCCAGAGCTGTTGCCGAGGCAATTGCCGACGAGGACGTTGCGTACTGCGCCGCCATCGGCCGGCACGGTCTCGCCATCATCGAGGAGATCCACCAGCGCAAGGGCGACACCGTAAACATCATGACCCACTGCAACGCCGGTTGGCTGGCATTTGTCGAGCACGGCACGGCAACGGCGCCGATGTATGCGGCTCATGCGAAGGGCATACCCATTCACGTCTATGTCTCGGAGACACGGCCCCGCAACCAAGGTGCCCGGCTCACAGCCTGGGAGTTGAACCAGGCGGGTGTCCCCCTGACCGTCATCGCAGACAACGCGGCGGGTCACCTGCTTCAGCGCGGGATGGTCGACATGGTCATCGTCGGCAGCGATCGCACCACCATAGGCGGCGATGTCGCCAACAAGATCGGGACCTACATGAAGGCCGTAGTCGCCAACGTGAACGGTGTTCCTTTCTATGCGGCACTCCCGTCGAGCACGCTTGATCCCCACTTGCGTGACGGCGTGGAGATCCCGATCGAAGAGCGTGGCGCCCAAGAGGTGACCAGAACCACCGGCTGGCTCGACGGGCGGCAAGTGGAGCCGCAAACCGCAGCGCCTGATGTCGCCGCCGCCAACTACGGCTTCGACGTGACCCCCCGCCGGTACGTAACAGGGATCATCACCGAGCGCGGAGTGAGCGAGGCCAACGAACAGGCGATCCTGGCCATGTACCCCGAATTTGCCTCGGATTGACGGCAGGCCGAAGGAGCGTACGATGCAGAACCGGTGGAACGAAGCGGAGGCGGCGGCCCGGCAGGGTCCTCTAGCGGAGTGCATCTATGCCTCGAAGCTTCTGGGCACCGACCCGACGCTCGTTCTTCACGGCGGTGGCAACACATCGGTGAAGTTGAGAGAAGAGAACCTCTACGGCGAGCCCATCGACGTCCTGTACGTGAAGGCAAGTGGATGGGACATGGCCGACATCGAGGTCGAGGGCTTTGCCCCGCTCGACCTCGTGCGGGTGCGCCGGCTCGTCGAGCTCGACGACCTCAGCGACACCGCGATGCTCAACGAGCTCAGGAGCGCACGGCTCGATGTGAACTCACCGAGCCCGTCGGTGGAGGCCATTCTCCACGCCGTCATTCCCGACCTGGCCGTCCAGCACGCCCATCCCAACGCGCTGCTGGCGATCTCCAACACCGTCGCTGGGGAGGAGAAGGTACGAGACCTCTACGGCGATCGAGTCGTTGTCGTACCGTACGCGATGTCGGGTTTCAGCATTGCCAGCGCGGCCGCCCGGGCCTTTGCCGCTGAGGTCACGTCGAAGACCGAGGGTGTCGTCTTGATGAACCACGGCATCTTCAGCTTTGGCGAATCACCCCGGCAGGCATACGACCGGTTGATCGATCTCGTTGGGATCGCCGAGGACTACCTGACCGCCAACTCGGTCGATACGTCACCAGAGCCCGATATTCAGCCTCCTGAGGTCGATCGGCTCGCGCTTGCTGCGCTGCGGCGTGACATCTCACAAGCAGCCGGCACACCCTGCATCATTCGGCGACACCACGACCCCGTCAGCTGGGCGTTTTCGCAACGCCCCGATCTCGCCGCGGTCAGCCAGCAAGGCGTGGCTACCCCCGATCACGTGATCTGGACCAAGCGGACCCCGCTGCTCGGCCGTGATGTCGCCACCTATGCAAAGGATTACGAGACGTATTTCGACGAGCACGTGGCGGGCAGGGCGCTGCGGATGCTCGATCCGGCGCCACGGGTGATCCTCGACTCCGAACTCGGCATGGTCACCGCCGGGCCGGACGTCGATGCCGAGCAAGCCGCCGCGGACATTTACCTACAGACGATCGATGTTATCGAGCGTGCAGAAGGTCTCGGGGGATACACGGCACTGCCGGCCAGGGATATATTCGACTTCGAGTACTGGGAGTTGGAGCAGCTGAAGCTCGACCTCGTTCCCCATGAGGGTGAGTTCACCGGAGAGGTTGCGGTGGTCACCGGAGCCAATTCAGGGATCGGGCGCGGCTGTGCTCTGGCGCTTCTCGACCGCGGGGCAGCGGTCGTCGGCCTCGACATAAACCCATCTGTCACCCATGCGATCGACAACCCGGCATTCATCGGAATCCGTTGTGACCTAGCTTCGCTCGAAGAAGCCGCTGCTGCCGTCGACGCCGGTGTTGAGCGCTTTGGCGGCGTGGACATGCTTGTGGCCGCAGCAGGGCTCTTCCCCGAGTCGTCCCCGATTGCCTCTCACGATCCCGCCGCCTGGCGCCGAGCGATGGCCGTCAACGTTGACGGTCTGATTCAGCTGCTTTCGCTGATACACCCTCTCCTCCTGCTCGCGCCGGGCGGCGGACGTGTTGTCGTGATCGGGTCGAAGAACGTTGCCGCCCCCGGGCCGGGGGCAAGTGCGTACTCCGCATCCAAGGCGGCAGCCAACCAGATTGCACGTGTAGCCGCGCTCGAGTGGGCGGGGGACGGGATCCGGGTCAACTCCGTGCACCCGGACGCCGTCTTCGACACCGCCTTGTGGACACCGGAGCTGCTGGCGGAGCGGGCATCGCGCTACGGCATGAGCATCGAGGAGTACAAGCGGCGGAACCTGATGGGTGTAGAGATCACGAGCGGGATCGTGGGTGCGGTAGTGGCCACGCTGCTCGGCGATGTCTTCTCAACCATCACCGGTGCCCACATTCCCATCGACGGCGGCAACGAACGAGTGATTTGAGACCACCGCATCGGGTTGGTGCGGCAACAACGACAGAAACCTAGCCCCGGAGACCGGGGACTGGAGGAAACAACAATGGATTGGGGCATGGAACGCAGGATGGCACAGATCATCCGGCCCGAGACCGGCCACGCCTTCTTCATGGCGATCGATCACGGCTACTTCCTGGGACCGACCCGGAAACTCGAACGCCCTGGCGAGACCGTGCGGGATCTCACCCCGATTGCGGACGCCTTGTTCGTGACGAGGGGTGTGCTCCGAAACGCGATCCCGGCCGATACGAAACCAAACGTCATTCTCCGCATCAGCGGTGGTGTCAGCATCGTCGGCCCGTCTCTCGAGAACGAGCAGCTCGTCGTCGACCCCGAGGAAGCCATCCGGCTGGGGGCGACGGCAGTCGGTGTCTCGGTTTTTGTCGGCTCCGAGTACGAGCGGGAGTCCCTCGGGAACCTCGCCCGGGCCGTCAACCAGTACGAGCGATACGGAATTCCGGTGATGGCGGTCACCGCGGTCGGCAAGGAGCTTGAAAAGCGCGACGCTCGCTACCTGTCATTGAGCTGCCGGATCGCAGCCGAGCTGGGGGCCCGTGTGGTCAAGACCTACTGGTGTGAGGAGTTCGAGAAGGTCACATCGTCGTGCCCGGCTCCGGTTGTCATTGCCGGTGGCCCGAAGACGGACGACGCCCACGAGGTCTTCTCGTTTGTCCGTGACGGTCTCGACCGTGGGGCGATCGGGGTGAACCTGGGTCGGAACATCTGGCAGCACCACGACCCGGTCGGGGTTGCAAAAGGCCTGCGTGCGGTGATCCACGAAGATGCGACCGCAGATGAGGCGAACCTCATGGTCGCCGCCCCTGTCGGAGTGTGACCGTGGAGTTCCTTGCCCGTATCGAACAGAACATCCCACCCGACATGGACCAGGACAGGCTCGCTGCGGTCAAGGCGGCCGAGAAGGTGCGTGGCGGCGAACTGGTCGACGCCGGCAAGCTGAGGCGCATCTGGAGAATTCCCGGGCGGAGGGCGGTTTACGCCCTATACCGGGTGGAGAGTGTCGAGGAGCTGCACGAGATCCTCAGCTCGCTCCCCCTGTTCCCGTGGATGGACATAGAGATCGAAGCACTGAGCGCACATGCGCTCGATCCCGAGAAGTAGCAGCGGAGGAGAAGAAGGATGGTCCCCGAGTACGAGATCCTCACCCCGGATACGGTCCCGGCATACATCGAAAAGACACCACGTCTTGACGGCATTGTCGATACCTCCACGCTCGAAGTCTCCGAGGTCGGCGATGGCAACCTGAACCTGGTCTTTGTGTGCAAGGACGGGAACGGGGACGGCATCTGTCTGAAGCAGTCGCTGCCCTATGTGCGTCTTGTCGGTGAGGGATGGCCTTTGACACCGGAGCGAGTGATCGCCGAAGCGAGGGGTTTGGCTGCCGCCGTCGACCACGTCCCCGATCTGGTGCCTGCGTATTACGCCCTCGACGAGGACAACTACGTCTTGGCCATGGAGAATCTCATCGGCTGGGACATGTGGCGCATCCAACTCAACGAGGGCAATTCCCATCCGGGAGTGGGTGCCAAGCTCGGCCGGTACGTAGCAAACCTGGCTTTCTACACCTCGCTGTTTGCCGTCGATCAGCAGGAGATCAAGCAGCGGCTCGCCCAGGCCGTCAACCCCGAGCTGTGCAAGATCACAGAGGATCTCGTCTTCACCGAGCCCTACATCGATGTTCCCAACAACAGCTATGTCGACGAGCTGATCCCGGAGGTCGAGGGGATGCGGGCCGACGCCCGGCTGCGGGCCGAGGTGGGGATGCTCAAGTACAAGTTCATGACCGCCGGTGAGGCGCTGATCCACGGTGACCTGCACACGGGGTCGGTGATGGTTCGTCACGGCGAGGGCGGTGGCGAGTGCAAGGTCATCGACCCCGAGTTCTGCTACTACGGGCCCGTCGGGTTCGATCTCGGTGCGCTGTTCGGCAACTACATGGCGGCGAGGGCACGGGCGGCCGTGCTCGACCGTCCGGTCGACTACCAGCAGTGGCTTGCCGACCTGGGACCCGAGACCTGGGATGCGTTCGAAGCCGAGATGCGACGTCTCTGGCCGGATCGGCTCGACAAGACGTGGACCGACAGCTTCCTCGACGCATGGCTTGCGCATGTTTCACAAGACACGATCGGGTTTGGCGGGTGCAAGGCGAATCGCCGGATCATCGGTCTGGCCAAGGTGACCGACATCCAGGAGCTGCCGCACGACGACCATGTCAAGGCGGCCACGACGGTTCTACGCACCGCCAGCACCTGGATTCGGGATAGGGCAGATCTGAAGACTGTGGCCGAAGCCAACAAGGTTTTCGACGAGGTGTCTGCGGAGGTTATGGGGTGATGGACCTTTCGCTCGCCGACGACTTCCTCGCCAAGCTCCAGCCGTCTGTTGCCTGGGTCGACGATCACATCGAGATCATCGACCAGACAAAGCTGCCCACCGAGTTGGTAGTCGTCGAGCTTCGCTCGGTGGATGAGGTCGTCGACGTCATCTACCGTCTCGCCGTGCGTGGGGCTCCCGCCATCGGTGCGTGTGGTGCCCTCGGGCTCGTTGTCGGGCTCGACGAGCGTCACCCGGAGACGGTGGCCGATGCTGTCGCGACGCTTGAGGGGTTGGTTGATGAGATCGGCGACGCCCGTCCCACCGCGGTGAACCTGAGCTGGGCCGTCAAACGTGTCCGTGATGCCGCAGCCGGCGGGACGGATGCCGCCGACATTCGCAGCCGTGCGTTGAATGAGGCGCAGCGAATCATCCGTGAGGATCGTGACGCTTGCACCCGTATGGGTCTTTACGGCTTGGACGAGCTTGCCGGGGTCACAAAGATCATGACCCACTGCAACACCGGTCGGCTGGCTACCGCCGGTTGGGGCACAGCCCTCGGCGTCATCTACGCCAAGGCGGCGGCGGGCGAACCGGTCAAGGTGTACTCCTCAGAGACACGGCCCCTGCTGCAGGGCGCCCGGCTCACCGCCTGGGAGCTGCACGATGCCGGTATCGACGTCACCCTCATGCCCGACAGTGCCAGCTCGACCGCGATGGCGGGTGGCAAGGTGGAGGCCGTGATCGTCGGTGCCGACCGCATCGCCGCCAACGGTGACACCGCCAATAAGATCGGGACATTCACACACGCCGTCAACGCCAAGTACGCCGGAGTACCGTTCTACGTGGCCGCACCGTTGTCGACGTTCGACACTTCGATCGCAGGCGGTGCCGACATCGAGATCGAGCTGCGGCCGTCACACGAGATGACGATGTGGCGCAGCGAGCCGACCGCACCCGAAGACATCGCCGTGTGGAACCCCGCGTTCGACATCACCCCAGCCGCGCTGATAACCGCAATCATCACGGAGGTGGGGGTGCTTCGGCCGCCTTACGAAGAGTCGATCCGAGCTGCCTTTGAGGAGGCCCATCTTGACTGACTGGAAGGAGACAACCCAGGCGACTGCCGACGGCATCCGCAGGCGTGTTCTCGAACACGTCCTCGCCAACAACGGCGGCTATATGAGCCAGGCGTGCTCGTCGGCCGAGATGTTCGCAATGCTCTACACACACGTGATGAACCTCGGTCCGAGCCTTGCCCCGATGGAGCCGCGCCAGTTCACCGGCGTACCCGGTCCGGGGGTCCCGTTTTTCACGGGCGCGGATTACAACGGCCCCAAGGGGCCCGCGTACGACCGGTTCATCTTCTCGCCCGCACACTATGCGCTCGTGCTCTATGCGACGCTGATCGAGGTCGGGAGACTCGCCGAATCCGGTCTCGAGCATTTCAACGAGGACGGCAGCACCGTCGAGATGATTGGAGCCGAGCACTCGCCCGGAGTGGAGACGACAACCGGATCACTCGCTCAGGCGCTTAGCCAGGCGGGTGGCATCGCCCTGGCGAGAAAGCTGCGTGGTGACACCGGTGACGTGTGGGTGATGATGTCAGACGGTGAGTTTCAGGAGGGGCAGACGTGGGAGGCCGTCGAGCAGGTCGCCAGGTTCGAGCTGGACAACCTGCGCGTGATCGTCGATGCCAACGGCCAGCAGTGTGACGGATGTCTCGACGAGGTCGAAACCGCCGATCCCCTGACGAACCGGATCCGGGCATTTGGCGCCAGCGCCATCGAGAGCAACGGTCACGATCTGAGTGGACTCGACGAGGCGATGACAATGGACACCGGCAAGCCACACTTCGTCATCGCCAGGACCGACCCCGTGCGTGGTCTACCCCTGTTTGCCGAGCGAGCTCCGCTGCTGCATTACCTGCGGTTCACCTCACCCGAGGAGCGGGCGCAGTATGAGGCTGCATACGAAGAGATGGTGGGTTGATATGGAGATAGTCAAACGCCCCCACGTCCAGAACTTCATCGACTGGAGCAAGGACAAACCCGAGGTCATCGTCCTCACCGCCGACCTCACCAACTCGAGCGAGGTCGGCAACTGGCGTGACACCTACCCCGACCGGTTCTTCCCGATGAAGATGGCCGAGCAGAACATGATGGGTTTTGCCGCCGGGCTGGCACGGGAGGGCTACCAGCCGTGGATACACACCTTTGCCGTCTTCATCTACCGCCGCCCCTTCGACCAGATGGCGATGTCGATCGCGTATCCCAACCTTCCGGTCCGGTTCGTCGGGTTCCTGCCGGGGCTCACGACACCGGGAGGAGTCACCCACCAGGCGATCGAGGATCTGTCGGTGATGCGGGCCACCCCGAACATGACCATCCTCGAGACGGGGGATGCGACCGAAGTCGAGAGCGTGCTCGACGTTGCCCACGCCGTGGACGGCCCGGTCTACATCCGGATGCTGCGTGGTGAGGTGCCACGGCTGTTCCCAAAGAGCGACCCGATGGAGCTCGACCGGGTGCGGGTGCTCAGCGAGGGAGACGATGTCACCGTTTTCACCTCCGGGATCACAACCGAGGAGGCAATGCGAGCCTCTGCGCCGCTGGCAGCCGCCGGTGTGGGTATGACCCATGTCCATGTTTCGACACACAAGCCCTTTGCGGACCCGTTGATTCTCGAGCTCATCAAGCGCGCCAAACACGGTGTGGTGACATTGGAGAACCACACAATCATCGGCGGGCTCGGTTCGGCTGTTGCCGAGGTTATGGCCGAGAACGCCATCGGCAAGCGATTGGTACGGCTCGGGCTCCAGGACACCTACGCCCATGGAGCCAGCCGCCAGTACCTGATGAGGGAGTACGGGCTCGACGCGCTGGCACTCGTCGGAGGGATCGAGAAGCTGCTCGACAGGCCGACCGGGGTGAGTGAGGCAGACCTCGAGGCGGTCCGCATTGAGGCGATGCACAGCACTGCGAAGGCGGAGGCCCTCTGATGATCGATCCGACTGTGCTCGAGGTCTCCGGTGAGCGCATCCGGGCGACATACGAGTTCCACGGTGATCCGGCGGATGCCGAGGCGCGTGTGAACGCATTGCGGGTCGAGCAGACGATCGAATTTCCCGCCGACTTGGTCCCCGACGACGACATCCAGCGTGAGATCATCGGCCGGGTGGAGTCTTCGGATGCCGGCGGGGACGTGGTTCGGGCCGTGGTCAGCTACGCCGTCGAGACAACCGGCTACGAGCTGCCCCAGCTCATGAATGTCCTCTGGGGAAACAGCGCGCTCCTGCCCGGGATCAGGCTGGTCGACTTTGAATTGCCGGCGTCCCTGCTCGACAGATTCCCCGGTCCCCGGTTCGGCATCGACGGCCTGCGCACGCTGTTCGATGCGCCGGTTCGCCCCCTGCTGGCTACTGCTCTCAAGCCGATGGGTCTTCCTGCCGAGCGGCTGGCTACTGAGGCGTTCGAACTGGCGCTTGGTGGCATCGATCTGATCAAAGACGATCACAGCCTCGCCAACCAGCCGTTCGCTCCGTTCGTCGAGCGTGTCGAGCGCTGCGCCGCAGCGGTGGCCAAAGCCAACGAGCAGACCGGCTTCAACTCGGTGTATATGCCAAGCGTCAACGCACCTTACGACCAGATCGAGGCACGGGTCTCTGTCGCGGTCGACGCCGGTGCCGGGGCTCTGCTCGTGCTACCCGGTTTGACCGGTCTCGACCATATGCGCAATCTCGCCACCCGGGCGGGTCTGCCGATCATGGGTCACCCGGCCTTCCTCGGCTCGTATTCGGTGTCGCCGACCAGCGGGATCGCCCACGGCAAGCTCTACGGGACGCTGATGCGTCTTGCCGGAGCCGATCTCTCCATATTTCCGAACTATGGCGGTCGGTTCAGCTTCAGCCGGGCCGAATGCCGGGATGTTGCCCGGAGCCTCACCGAGCCGTTGGGTGCCCTGAGACAGGCACTCCCATCCCCGGGCGGAGGAATGACACTCGCTCGCGTCGGTGAGCTCGTCGAGTTCTACGGCAATGACGTCGCGTTGCTGATCGGTGGCGATCTCCACCGTGGAGAGAGCCTGGTCGAGACGGCTGCGGCCTTCCGGGATGCCGCCGTCGAGGCCGTGGTCTGAAGTTCAGTCGGCTGCGAGGAGATCCAACGCCAGGGTGTTGTCGAGGGCGAGCTCGTCGATGATCCCCGCCGCGATCGCTCCGCGCACGGCAGCGGTCTTCTCGGCGCCACCCGCCGCAGCGACGACCCGTCTTGACCCACGCAGATCGTCGAGCGACAGCGAGATGGGATGGAGCGCATCGGGTCTGACGGGGTTCCCCTCGGCGTCGTAGTAAAGCCCGAACACTTCGCCTACCGCACCCGCCGCGATGACTTCGCTCATCACGGCCTCATCGAGGTAGCCCGCTTGTACCAGCAGCGACTCGGCACCGACAACCCCGACAGCAACCATCACCATGTCCGCTTCCCGAGCGTGAGCCAGAGCCGTTGCCACCGGTTCAGAGTCGAAGAAAGTGGCCGCAATCTCCGCGGACGGTGCAAACCCCGGCGACGGGATGTGCATCACCCGTGCCCCGAACTTGATGCTCAAGGTGTTGGTGACCTCGACGGCAGGGGCGATGTTTGCGGTCGTGGTGTGCCCGAAAGCGTCGACCAGGGTCACCCCGGTTGTATGCATGCTGCGGGCGCGCTGCGCAGCGGCTCCGAGGGTTCGACCCCACCCTGCGGCGATGGTCGTCGACCCTGTCGCCACGATGTGCTCGAGCCGTCTCGCCATCGCCGTCGCGGCGGTATCACGCGGCGTTTCCCCGTTGAGCACCAGCTCAACAGTTGCCCCGCTCAGATGGTATTTCTCGATCAGACGCTCGGCGAGGCTTGCGGTCTCGGGGAGGGGGACGGTGACGGTCACCCGTACGATGCCGTCCCGCTCGGCATCGGCGAGAAGCCGGCTGACGGTCGAGCGGGATACACCAAGACGATCGGCTACGGCTTGCTGGTTGAAGCCACGCTCGTGATAGAGCCATGCTGCCCGGATCGTTTGTTCCCTACGGGGATTGTTGTCGTCCACCAGCTGTGAGTATCATCCTCTTCCGGGAAAATGTCCAACACGGCACATATGTGCAAACAATTCTCGGAGGCAGAATGAAAACGACCGGCGTCCTCCACCCGGACTTGATCGGTCTCATCGCAGCCGCCGGCCACGGGGATCTCATCGTCCTCGCCGACGCAGGACTGCGGATTCCCGAGCACAAGACCCGTCTCGATCTCGGCGTCACCTGCGGTGTTCCCTCGATGGCCCAGGTCCTGGACGCAGTGCGCCGGGAGCTGGTCATCGAAGCTGTGACCGTTGCCAGCGAGTTCTCCGACTGGAACCCGGAGGTGTACGCCGACGTCCGCCGGCTCCTCGATGTCGAGCCTACCTCGAAGCCACACGCCGTGCTGATGGCCGAGATGGCCGATTCGGCATTCGCCTATGTCAAGACCGGCGAATGCACTGCATACTCCAGCGTGGTCCTCGAGTGCGGGGTCAACTTTCTCGACGAGGCAGTCGAGCTGTACAAGAAGCTCCACCCCGGCGCACCCAACCCGTTCTAGTCCCGGATCCGGGTGGGCACAAACATTCCTCTCCCTTCGGGAGAGGACAGGCGAGGCGTATCGGAAACCGATACGTTGGCGAGGCAGGTGTGCCACGACACATTCCTCTCCCTTCGGGAGAGGACAGCCGAGCGTCAGCGAGGCAGGTGAGGGGTTCAATCAGGACCTCGAATTCATAAGGCCCTCATCGACCTCGCTGCGCTCGGCCACTTCTCCCGGACGGAGAAGAATGCCTGGCTCATCGACCTCGCTGCGCTCGGGTACTTCTCCCGGAGGGAGAAGAATGCCTGGCTCATCGACCTCGCTGCGCTCGGCCACTTCTCCCGGAGGGAGAAGAATGCCGTGGCTCGTGGATTCCGGGTAAGTGGGTGGGGGCTGAGTAGCCTGCGCCGTCTATGACCTACGCTCTCGCCCTCGGTGGTGCTGTCTGTTACGGACTCGCGGATTTCTCCGGCGGATTCGCCTCGCGGCGGCTCCCGCCCTGGGCAGTCACGTTCTGGTCGCAGTCAATAGGGGTGCCGGCGCTGGTCGTCGGCCTGCTCGTGTTGCCTGCGACGGAAGTCACCGCCGCCGACATCGGGTGGGGTGCTTTCGCCGGTGTCGGAGGGGTGGTCGGGCTCGGGCTTCTCTATCGATCCCTCGCCGAAGGGACGATGGCCATCGTGTCCCCGGTGACCGCGGCAACAACGGCCGTTATCCCGGTGATCGTGGATCTCCTGTCCGGAGGCTCGCTCAGTGTCGTCGCCGGCATCGGGGTGATCCTCGCCGTCCTGGCCATCGCCACCATCGCTCGCGAGCGGTCGGAGCGCCGGATCAGCCCCCGGTTGCTTGGCATGGCCCTGGCGGCAGGTGTCGGTTTCGCCACGTTCTTCATCGCCATATCCCAGACCTCCGAGGCGTCCGGGTTCTGGCCGCTCGTAGGTGCGAGGGCCGTGACGATCCCGATCGGCTTCGTCTTGCACAGAGTGTTGGAGCGCCCGGTCCGGCCCGATCGGTCGGGGATGCGATGGGTGGCGACGGCGGGTCTCCTCGATATGGGTGCCAATCTGCTGCTGGCGGTCGCACTCCAGCGCGGTCCGCTCGGCGTCGTATCTGTGCTGTCGTCGCTCTATCCGGCTTTCACCGCCCTTGCCGCCGTCGTGCTGGTCGGGGAGAGGCTGAACCGGGTCCAACTACTCGGGGTTGCGGCAGCGATGGTCGCGGTGGTGTTGCTGGTCACCTGATACCGATCGCTACAGAGGTAGCTGGATCACAAAGACTGCGCCGGGATCTCCATCCTCGAGCCAGATCCTCCCGTGGTGTCTGTCGACAACGACCGAGTGAGCGATCGACAAACCCTGGCCGGACCCGTTCCCGACCTCCTTGGTTGTGAAGAACGGCTCGAAGATGCGCTCCTTGATGGCGTCGGGAACCCCCGTGCCGTTGTCGGCAACACGAATCTCGACATGTGAGTCGGTGTGTGAGGTGCCGATGGTGATGACCCCCTTGCCGTCCCCGGCGATGTCGCGATGCTCGGCGAATGCCTGGGCGGCGTTGACGATCATGATGAGCAGGCTCTGGCCAAGTGGACCGGAGAAGCCCTGGACCGGCGGCAGGTTCGGGCTCAGCTCCAACTCCAGCTCCGCAACGTACTTCCATTCGTTCTTCGACACCGCCGCAGTCGTCGTGACTACACGGTTGACATCCACGGTCTCCATTGAGGCGGATCCCGGATGGGCGAACTCCTTCATCGCCCTTACGATCTCGGCCACCCGGTTGGCGCCCTCGGTGGTTTCCTCCAGAGCTGCCGGGATCTCGTCGAGCAGAAAGTCGCAGTCGCTGCTGTCCCAATCGGCCTTCAGGGCAGCCACGTCGGCTCCAACGGCGGGGTGGCGATCGAGCCCGGCGATGAAGCGCGCCTGTGCCTTGTTGATCCGGGTCAACGTGGCGATGCCATCTCGCACAAAAGCCGTGTTGTCCGACACAAACTGGATCGGGGTATTGATCTCGTGAGCGATGCCGGCTGCAAGCGAGCCGATCGCCTCCATCTTCTGTGCCGCCAGCAACTGGGTCTGGGCGGCCTTGAGCGCTTCATGGGTCTCTTGCAGCGAGTCGCGGCTGTTCCTGAGCTCCTCATAGAACTCGGCGTTGCGCAGGGCGACAGCCGCCTGGGAGGCAAGTGCTTCGAGAACCGACAGATCGAACTCGGTGAAGCGTGGCCTGCCGGGGCCGTTGACCGCGGCGAGCGCGCCAAGGCTGCACTCGTCGCTGATGATCGGAGCCACCGCCACCGCGGCGCCCGGGAATCGGGCGGCATACTCATGCGCAGCCCCGGTGACACGCGGATCGGTGGAGAGATCCGTAGTGACCAAACCACGTCTGCTTCTGATCACCTGCCCGGCCAGCCCTTCGGTGATCATGTGATGCGCATCGGGGCCGGGATCGAGGTCCTCGAAGCCTTCGTGGATGGTTGTGACCTCGTCGCCATCGACGAGGATGATGAGGCTCCTGTCGGCGCCGAGCAGGTCGATTGTCGTGACCAAGAGCAGATGCATGATCAGGTCTGTGTCAAATGTGGCCGACATCCCCCGTCCCATGTCGAGCAACTGTGTGAGCTGTGTGATGTGGCTGGTCATCCGTCTCTCAGTGGCGACCTGTCCGGCGATGTCACGGAGAAGCACGACCACCTCGGAGTAGTCGGTGACACTGTTGGTAGACCGTGCTGCCCAGACCAGCTCGTAGTCGATGTCGGCGCCGCCGAGATCGATGCCGCTTGCGATCAACGACGTACGATCGAGGCCGTGCCACACAGCGTCGATCTGGGGTAGGAATGACCTGAGAGAGTTTTCGGTGAGCAGTTCAGCCGGTATCCCACCGAGCAGCGTCTCCTGGTCGGCGGCTCCTACGAAGTCGACCGTAGCGTCGCTGACACCGGTCACGTCGATTGAGGCGACGACGTCCCGCAGCAGTTCGAGATCTCCGCTCAGTCGTGCCACGATATCGTCGACGCCCGTGGCGCGTTGTTCGTCGCAGAACCGCCTGACTGCGGTCCAATCCTCGATCCAGATCGGAGCCGGGATCAAGCTGAGCAGACGGCAATCGTTAGCCGCCTGCGTGCTGGGTGAGGGTGACGCAAGCATCAAGTCCCAATCTCCATACAAAAGCCGTCGGCCGGAGTCCGCAGCCCATTAGCTCTAGGAACAGCTCGCTCCTCGGAATGAACACTCCGTGCGGGATGTTCGAGGTGGTGTCTCTCAGCACCTCTATCTACCCTGGACCAATATGGAACTCGACCACATCCTCATACGGGACCTACGTGTTTCGGGAATTCTCGGTATCAATCCCGTCGAGCGCGTCAACGAGCAGGAGATCGTCGTCAATGCCGTCCTCTGGGCCGATACCCGTCCCGCGGCCAGGAGCGACGACATCGTCGATGCCGTCAACTACCGGACTGTGACCAAGGCGTTGATCGGTCACATACAGCACGGCAAGCCGATGCTCGTCGAGCGTCTCGCCCAAGAGCTGGTTGACATCTGCTTTGATATCGAGCCTCGGATCGTCGCGGTTGAGATGACCGTCGAGAAGCCAGGTGCATTACGCCACGCACGTTCCGTAGGTGTTTGTATCACCCGCAGGCGAGACGTGAGTTCGGAGGAGCAATGATCAGGCAAAGCTTTGTCGAGACGATCATCTCGCTCGGCTCGAGCATCGAGAAGGAGCGGCACCTCCCTGAGGCGATTCGCCTGCTGCGCCGTCATCGGCGGATCGAGGTGACCAACGTCAGCCGGTTGTTCGAGAGCGCTCCGGTGGGCGGTCCCCCCGATGCACCGGATTTCTTCAACGCTGCAGTTGTTGCCCGAACCGATCTGTCGCCGTCCGAGCTCCGTGACCAGCTGAGACGTATTGAAGACGTACTCGGCCGCAAGCGCACCGAGGACAAGAACGCACCACGCACCATCGACCTCGACATCGCCTATTACGGAAACCTCGTCGCCGAGTTTGGTGACTGGGAGGTGCCGGACCCGGATTCGGCGACGGCGGCTCATGTTGCCGTCCCGATCGCAGACGTTGCCCCCGACTGGGTTGACCCACGAACCAAAAAGACGGTCTATGACTTGATGCGTGGCGTCGATTACAGCGACGAGACGGTCCGACCCGTCTCATCGATCCGGCTGGCGAGCCCATACCATTCGCGCGGCCCCGAGGACTTTGATCTGGCGGGCGATGTCTACGCCCCGCAGCTCGAGGCGTTGGTGCGTGCCCAGCTCTTGGAGTTGGGGGAGAACCCCGAGCGCGAGGGTCTCGTCCGCACCCCTCTCAGGGTGGCTCGAGCCCTCGACTTCCTGACAAATGGCTACGCCACCTCTCTCGGCGAGGTGGTCAACGGTGCAATCTTCGACGCCGAGGGTGCCGACGAGATGGTTCTGATCAAAGACATCGAGTTCTACTCGATGTGTGAACACCACATGCTCCCCTTCTTTGGCAAAGCGGCCGTTGCCTACATTCCCGGCGGCGGGATCATCGGGATCTCCAAGGTTGCCAGGATCGTTGATCTCTACGCCAGACGTCTCCAGGTTCAAGAGCGCTTGACCAACCAGATAGCCGATGCGATGACCGAGGTTCTCGACCCGCTGGGCGTTGGAGTAGTCGTAGAAGGTCAGCATCTATGCATGATGATGCGCGGTGTTCAAAAGCAGGACAGCTGGACTGTGACGAGCGCCATGCGGGGCACGTTCAAGAAAGACCCTCGCACCCGCTCGGAGTTCCTCAACCTGGCCGCGAGCAGGAGGGCTCGCTGAGGGCCAAGTGAATCCCGCGAGCTAACACCGACACATCTCGGCGGTTGGCGGGAGTCGCCAACTACCGCGGTGGGCGCTGGGTTGTGAGTACCTCTGCGATGACATCGTGGCTCTTGTCGAGGGCCTTTTCGAGTGCACCGGGGTCGTTGACCAGTGGATGCGCCTTGACGTGGTCGGCAGCCTTGACCACGGCCACGTTGATCGCATCCGACTCGGCCATCCCGCTGGAGCAGAGGAGCGCAAGTGCCTCCTCGGCCTCGTCAGTGAGCCGCACCTCGATGGTCTTGCTCATGAAGGTAACGCTATCAAGGTCCGGGGCTTATCGGGAGCCGCTATCTTGGAGTCGACCCCACGAACGGAGTCGAGTGCAAGGCCTGGCCTGGATCATCGGTTCGGCGGTAGGCATCGTGCTGGCAGCCCGGTGGCTGGAGCGCAGATGGCGCAACATCAACAGCTTCTACGAGCACGACCAGCATGAGCCCCCGGTCTTCGACGCGGGATCGTGGCTGGGTGGGAACCGGTAGTAAGTGGCGATCGCCGTCCGACCACTGCTCCGCTCTGTAACCTGTCGTCACGATGAGCCTTGTCGACACCAGAGGCCGTAGCCTCCACGACCTTCGCATCTCGATCACGGATCGATGCAACTTCCGTTGCCGGTATTGCATGCCCAAAGAGATCTTCAACCGTGAGTACGAGTTCCTCAATCGCGACCTGCTGCTGTCCTTCGAGGAGATCACCCGGTTGACGAAGGTTTTTCACTCGCTCGGTGTGGCAAAGGTCAGGGTCACCGGTGGGGAGCCTCTTTTGCGGCGGGGTGTCGAGGAACTGGTTGGTGAGCTTGCAGAGATCGGGCTCGATGACCTGACACTGACAACAAACGGGTCGCTGCTCGCCCGCAAGGCCGATGCTCTTGCCGCCGCCGGACTTCGTCGCATAACCGTGAGTCTCGACTCGCTCGACTCCGAGGTCTTCGCCGCCATGAACGATGTCGACTTTCCGGTGACGGATGTGCTCGACGGGATCGACGCGGCAGCAGCAGCCGGGCTCACCCCGGTGAAGGTCAACATGGTCGTCAAACGTGGGGTGAACGACGCCGGGGTCGTAGCGATGGCGGAGCACTTCCGGGGCACCGGCCACATCGTGCGGTTCATCGAATTCATGGATGTTGGCATGTCCAACGGGTGGCGGCTCAACGACGTTGTACCTGCCAAGGAGATCCTGAAGCGGATCGGGGAGAAGCACCCGATCGAGCCGGTCGACCCCAACTACGAGGGTGAGGTGGCAAGCCGCTGGCGCTACAAGGATGGCGCCGGTGAGCTAGGTGTGATCACTTCAATCTCACAGCCGTTCTGCAGCACCTGCACCAGGGCCAGGCTGTCGGCAGAGGGGGTGCTCTACACCTGCCTGTTCGCCACCGGTGGTGTCGACTTCCGGGGGCCTCTGCGCTCCGGTGCGACCGACGAGGACCTCGCCCGTATGGTCACCGACATCTGGGAGGGCAGAACCGATCGATACAGCGAGATGCGGTCTGAGGCGACGCTCAACCTGCCCAAGGTTGAGATGAGCTACATCGGCGGTTGACGCCTCCACGGGTTCATCGGCAGGCGACACGGTGTGCTCGACAGCACGTCGGCCGGGTGAGTTGAGCGATTGAGCCGTCACGCCTCGTGTCCGCCGGAGTGAGTTGGATCGGCACGGTGACCTCACCTGGCTCCGCAGCCTGTGAGACTCACTGGAACAGGTCGACATCCTATTCCAGTAGATGCCGCTATTTTGGAATACGATGCGTGGATCATGGTCGTTCTTCCAGAGAACTGGAGTAGATGTGCTCAGCTCCGATCAGCCGACCGATCTGGACATGCCCGAGGACGTGACGTAGTAAAACCGGAGGATGCGGACGTCCGAGTGGGCCAAACGCCCCAGCGGTGGGGATGACGATGCAGGCCACGCCGAGCTGGTGAGCTGAGGCTGTGTTCGAACCTATTGAACCGTCTCCTCCGGTTCTATACGTTCGGGCCATGAGAGACAACGCCGATCTCAATGCCAACGACTTCGAAACCACCGACTTCGAGGAACTCGAGCAGATCCCCTGGGCCGAATTGGCCGCCAAGACAGGCAACCCTGCCACCCGGTACACAGCGCTCGGGGTTCTGGCTGTCGTGGTCCTCGCCGGTGCCGCCTGGTTCGTTCTGCACAGCGCCGACGCTCCGGCGGCTGCTGCTCTTCCCGGTACCACCACGGCACCCGAGCTCACTTCCACCACCACAACAGTGCCCCCGGACACGGTGGCGCCCGCCGTCTACTCCGAGGCGGACCTCATGGCGATAGATATCACCGCAGAAGAGCGGCTCGCCGCAATGCATGCCGAATGGCTGGTACGGGACTATCTGACCGTTGATGGCGATCCGGTCGTCGGCGAGCGAGTCGCAACCTTGCTGCCCGGCGCAGAGAGAGCCGGCACCGGCACCTACGTCGAATGGGTCGAGCCGTTTGCCGTGTCGTCGGACCACCCGGGCCGGTACAGGGTCGAGTTGGTCTACCGGACGCTCATCGAAGCCGAGGGAGGATACGTGCGCCAGCCGGCTGCCGCGGTTGCCGTTGAGCTCAGCATCGACACCGATGGCACTGCCACGGTGGAGACTGCCCCGGAGCCGGTACCGGTGCCGGAGATTCTCGGCTACGACGGGTGAGGTCTCTCGGCTGGCAGGGTGGCGTCGTCTCGCCCGGCGTCCCCTCTACGAACAGGTTGAGCGAGACATTGATCGAATCACCACCCGTCTCCTGCCGCCGAGAGTAGGTGTTGCCGGGAGGCGGCCACATCGCCGCTGGAAGGGACGGTAGCCCTGTGGCGGCGAGGAGATGGATCAGATGTGTCCCAAAGCGACCGACGCCATTTTGACCAACGCGTCCCTCGGCTCGGCGAGTTCCGAGTACCCGCCGTTGACGCCGACGGCGATGAACTTGCCGCCGCCCGCGTCGATCGCGATCGTGCGGAAACCTTGCGAGTAAACCGCTGTCTCACCCAATCCGGTGATCATCTCAGCTCCGTCGTCCACGTAGGCGGCATACAACGAAGCGGGTCCGGAGAACCGTTCCTGCCCGTCTTCGATCACAACGAAGACCGCAACGCCCGCGTCCGCTCCAATGTCATACACGCACGTGATCGGCCCGTCCTCCCGGCCATCTGCGGCCGTGAGACCGGTCGCCCCGCTGACATCGTCCGCGGTCAACAGCGTGCACGGTGCAGCGTCGACCGGCACAATGTCGCCGGCCGCCTCGGCCACGGTTGTCGATGTAGAGGGTTCGGTCGGCGCGGCCGCGGTGGTCGCGCCGTCCCCGGCACAAGCGGCCAGAGAGAGGGTGAGAAAGACGACAAGCAGAACGGCGCGAACCATCTGAGAACCTCCAAAGCTCGCGATGCATGGTAGATGGTGGGTGAGATGCAGTATCTGGTAATCCGAGGCGATCTACAGGGCGCTCGTCGAAGCCTAGGGAGGATACGTCCGCCAGCCGGCGGCGGCTATCGCTGTGGAATTGAGCATCGACGTCGACGGGACGGCGGAGCTGGAGGGAGAACCCGAGCAGTTACCGGTGCCGGAGATCCTGAGTCCACGGTTGCTGGGCACGTACTGTCCTCTCCATTCGGGAGAGGACGGGCCGAGGCGTATCGGAAGCCGATACGTTGGCGAGGCAGGTGAGGGGTTCTTCATATCCAGCGTTTGAATTCACAAGGCCCTCATCCCCCTTCGCTGCGCTCGGGTACTTCTCCCGGAGGGAGAAGAATTTGTGGTTCATCCCCCTTCGCTTCGCTCGGGTACTTCTCCCGGAGGGAGAAGAATTTGTGGTTCTTCCCCCTCGCTTCGCTCGGGTGCTTCTCCCGGAGGGAGAAGAATTTGTGGTTCATCCCCCTTCGCTGCGCTCGGGTACTTCTCCCGGAAGGAGAAGAATGTCCTGGCTCATCCCCCTTTGCTTCGCATCGTCACCGCAGGTGACGCCACTTCATCCCGGAGGGAGAAGAATGCGTGGTTCTTTGAGGCTCCGTCTGTCTTGTGAGCTCCTGCGGTGGTAGGCCTCCTTTGTTCACACTTCACAGAGGACGTGCAGCCGCCATGAGTCACAAACGCTGGGGAATCTGCCTCGCCACCCGCGTCGAGCAATCGATTCCGCTAACCCAAGGAGATACGGGGTATCGGCTGACCGTATTGCGGTAGTTGCCCGGGCTGTTTGAATGCCGGGATGAATCGTGGCGTTGCTTTTGGGGTCGGCGCGTACCTCGTATGGGGTGTGCTGCCGGTGTTCTGGAAGCTTCTCGATTCGGTCGCCGCGATCGAGATCCTGGCCCACCGCTTTGTGTGGTCGATCGTATTCCTGTCCGGGATCATCGTTCTTCGGCGCCGCTGGACTCTGATCTCGCACCTTCCGAGGGCGGTCCTGTTGAGGTTGTGGTTCGCCGGGTTGTTGCTGACCGTCAACTGGGGAACGTATATCTGGGCCGTGAACAGCGGGCACATCGTCGAGGCGAGCCTCGGCTACTTCATCAACCCTCTCATCAACGTGTTGCTCGGGGTGGTGATCCTCCGCGAGCGTCTCGAGCCCGGGCAGTGGGCCGCGGTTGCCATTGCCGCGGTCGGGGTCACCTACATGACCGTGCAGGTCGGCTCGCTGCCGTGGATCGCCCTCGTTCTAGCCGGGACGTTTGGGTTCTATGCGTTGCTCAAGAAGACGTCGAACGTGGTCGGCCCCATCGAGAGCCTTGCGGTGGAGGTCTCGGTGGTCCTCATCCCGGCGGTCGGGTTTCTGGTTGCCCGTACCATGGCGGGCTCCGGCGCCTTCGTCGCCGGCGGCCCAGGGACAACGTCCCTGTTGGTTCTCACGGGGGTCGCCACGGCGGTGCCGCTCATGTTGTTCGGCGCAGCTGCCCATCGTGTAAAGCTGTCGACTGTTGGCATCCTTCAGTACATCGCACCATCGCTCCAGTTCCTACTCGGGGTGTTCATCTACAACGAGGAGGTCACCGGCCATGAGCTGGTCGGGTTCACCCTGGTGTGGATTGCACTCGCAGTCTTCACCACAAACACGGTTTTCCGGTCCCGCCAGGCGAGGCTCGCCGAACCGGCGGTCGCAGAGCTGTAAACTCGGAGGCGTCCACCAAGAGGACCGATGCGCAAGTAACTCCGAGATAAACGACCGCCGACGCCATGTGCGTCATCTCTTGGAGTTCACCAATGCCGGCTATTCACTTTCACGACCTGTCTTTCCACTATTCCATCTCGGTGCCTGTGATCGTTGATGCTTCCGTGTCCATCGGTCGCGGGTGGACCGGTGTTGTCGGGGCGAACGGCGCCGGGAAGACCACAGCCCTCAGCCTCATCGACGGCACCTTGACTCCCGTTTCGGGTTCGCTCGCCGTCGATCCAACGGACGGCATCGTCGTGCGCTGTCCGCAGACAGCCGACAGTATCGACGACAACATCACCCGGCTTGCAGCAGGATTGGACGGCGTGGCCCACGTCCTGAAGGGGCGGCTTCAGCTCGACGGTTCCTGGCTCGACCGCTGGCCGACGATGTCCCCGGGAGAGAGGAAGCGGTGGCAGATCGGCGGTGCCCTGTACCGCAATCCCGATGTGTTGCTGCTCGATGAGCCGACCAACCATCTAGACGTGCAAGCACGTGGCCTGCTCATCGATGCCCTCAGGCGCTTCCGCGGGGTGGGCCTGATCGTGTCGCATGATCGGACTGTGCTCAACGAGCTCTGCACCCGGATCCTCATGATCGCCGGTGGGGCCGTCGAGCTCTGGAGCGGCGACTACGACGTGGCACATGCCGGGTGGGAAGCCCAGGAGGCCGAGCAACTAGCGAGCTACGAGGAGGCGATCACCGAGCGCAAGAAGGCACGCAGACGGCTCGCCGACAAGCGCAGGACCTCGGCTACGAGGGAGGCTCAGCACAAACGGGAGTTGCGCAACGCGGGAGTCAAGGACAAGGACGCCCGTTCGATGGAGAAGAAGAGTCGCTTTGAGGGTGCGCAGAAGAAGGGCTCCCACGATGTCGGGCTGCTGCGTGAGGAAGTCGACCGGCTCGACGCAGCGGTCGCCGGTTTCGGGATGGAGCGCAAGCTCGGCGGCGATCTCTTCTTTGAGTACGAGCCCCCTCGCAGCAGCCGGCTGCTGTCGCACGGCGGACCGCTGCTGATAGATGGCATCGAGCTGGTACCCGACCTCCATGTCACCGTCGAACGTGAAGACCGGATCCTGCTTGCCGGCCCGAATGGAGTCGGCAAGTCGACCCTGCTCCGGGCAATGCTCGATGGCTCGTCCCTGCCCCCGGACCGTGTTCTGTACCTTCCACAGGAACTGACGGAAGCCGAGACACGCCAACTGCTCGACGACGTTGCCGGGCTCGACCCCGAGGCACGCGGCCGCGTCCTCGGAATCGTCGGCGTGCTCGGCTCCGACCCGAAGCGGCTGCTGGCCACAGATTTGCCGTCACCGGGCGAGGCCCGCAAACTTCTCATCGCCACCGGTCTGGGTCGGAGCGCCTGGGTGCTGCTGCTCGACGAGCCGACCAATCACCTCGACCTCCCCTCGATCGAGCGGCTGGAAAGAGCCCTGGAGTCGTACCCGGGGGCAATGGTGGTGGTGACCCACGACGACCACTTCGGAAAAGACACGACACAGATCACGTGGCGGATCGATGACGGCGAACTCTCGGTCTTCTAGGGCTGATTCAGGCCATATGCGGCGGCGTATCCACGCCAGAACGGGTCTATGGGATATCGAAGTGGGTCTCGATTGCTTGCTGGGCGGGTTCGATGATCGGCTCCCAGTCGGCGTCGGGTAGTTTGTTGACCGTGACGAAGTCGGCGGTCAGGAACACGCTTACCACCCCGGGTAGGCCGAGCAGAGCAGAACCGAGCGGATCATCGGTTGGCTGGCTGGGCACATACGTGGTCGGCCCACCAACAGGGACACCAACGGTGAACTTCACGGCGTTCGGGTTAGGGGTTGAGTTGATTGTGACCGGCATGGGTTCCTCGCTCACGACTTGGGGTGATGGTACATGACGGCCCGGCGGAGCCCGGTCGCGCTTGCCGCCGATGTTGGTGGGACGTTCACCGACCTGGTCGGATGGGACGGCTACCGGATCGTCACCGGTAAGGTCCCTTCGACCACCGACGACCAGAGCGCCGGTGTGGTGGAGGGCGCGGCGGCGTTGGGGATCGACGCCGAGCGTTTTCTGCACGGAACCACCGTCGCTACCAATGCATTGCTCGAACGCCGCGGGGCGGACACTGCGTTGATCACTTCCCCCGGTTTCGGAGACGTAATCGAGATCGGTCGTCAAGACCGGCCATCTCTCTATGACAGCTTCCAGGATCGTTCCGAGCCGCTGGTTCCCAGGGACCGCCGCTTCGAGGCGACCGGTCCCGAAGACATCGACGATGCGGTCGGCACCTCGGAAGCGGTCGCCGTCTCGCTCCTGTACGGATACGAGAACCCCGCAGCAGAGCAGCAACTCGCAGCGGCCCTGAGCGAGCGATGGCCGCATCTCGCCGTCTCGTTGTCGAGCGAAGTCGCTCCCGAATTCCGCGAGTTCGAACGCACATCGACAACGCTTATCAACGCCTTTCTGGCGCCGGAGACCGGCAGGTACCTCAACCGGCTGGTGACCCGGGCGACCGGGGCAGGGCTCCCTGCCGATGTCGATGTGATGCGGTCATCGGGCGGGTTGATGCCGATAAGCGAGGCAGCGACCCTGCCGGCGGCAATCCTGCTGTCGGGCCCGGCAGCAGGTGTGGTGGCTGCCGGCGCGATTGGCGATGTCCTGGGCAGGGACCGTCTCGTCTCGTTCGACATGGGGGGAACCTCGACCGATGTGTGCCGGGTAGAAGGGGGACGTCCCGAGGTGCTTTACGAGCGTCCCGTCGCCGGGTACCCATGCCGGATGCCGTCTGTCGCCATCCACACGGTCGGCGCCGGCGGCGGTTCCGTTGCCTGGGTGGATGGGGGAGGGTCATTGCGTGTGGGTCCTCGCTCCACCGGGGCCATGCCCGGGCCGGCGTGTTACGGGCACGGCGGAATTGAGCCTGCCGTGACCGACGCCAATGTCGTGTTGGGCCGCATCAACCCGGCAGGCACGTTGGCGGGGACGCTCCCGGTGAGGCAGGACCTCGCCGTGGCCGCCGTCGGTGAGATCGGCACGAGGTTGGGGCTCACCACGGCCGACTGCGCGCTCGGCATTGTTACCGTCGTCGAGGAGGTCATGGCCGGGGCGATACGCACCGTATCGATCGAGCAGGGAGCGGACCCGCGTCAAGGCTATCTGGTGGCCTTTGGTGGTGCCGGGGGGCTGCATGCAACGGCGCTCGCACGCAAGCTCGGCATGGCCGGGGTCGTCGTGCCGCCCCACTCCGGCATCTTCTCGGCACTGGGTTTGCTGCTCAGCCCACCGAGGGCCGATGCGGCCGTTTCGGTACGGGTGGAGGGCGATGCTGTGCTCGACGAAAGGATCGCCGGGATAATCCACTCCGCACAGGACCGTTTGCGGCGGGGCGGTTCCGAGCCGGAGTCGACCTTCTCTTATGCAGATGCCCGTTATGTAGGCCAAGCGCACGAAACGACTGTGCCGTACTCTCCCGGCGACGGATGGGAGTGTTTGCTCGACCGTTTCCACGAACTACACCGCAGCCGCAACGGTTTCTCCAGGCCCGGCGATCCCGTTGAGGTGGTCACGGTGCGCGCCGAGACCGTGGGGCGGCCAATCCTCACGTGGTCCGACCTGCCCGAGGTAACACCGTCCGGCGCAGCGGAGTTGCCGTCCCGACCTGTGCTCACAACGGAGGGGGAGGCAACCGCACGTGTGGTGAATCGGTACGGATTGACCGCCGGTGATGAGATCGTCGGGCCCGCCGTCATCGAGGAGCGAGAGGCAACGACGTACCTCGCTCCGGGCGAGCGTGCCACGGTCCATGCAAGTGGGGCTCTGGAGGTGGAGTGGTGATAGACCCGATCACGCTAGAGGTCGCCAGAAACCGGCTGGCCGCCGTCGCCGACGAGATGGGTGTTGTGCTCCGCCGAACCGCCTATTCGCCAAACATCAAGGAAAGAGCCGACTGCTCGGCCGCCGTCTTCGTTCCGTCCGGCGAGATGCTCGCTCAGGCAGAGCACATCCCGGTGCACCTGGGCTCGATGCCGGCATCGGTGGCAGCGGTGTTGGACCGGTTCGGGACCGATACCGAGCCCAACACCCAGTACGCGGTCAACGACCCCTATCACGGTGGTACCCACCTCAACGATCTAACCCTGGTCCGTCCCGTTCACCTCGATGGGGACTTGATCGGGTGGGTCGCCAACCGTGCCCACCATGCCGACGTGGGTGGGGAGGCGCCCGGGTCGATGCCGGCACACGCAGTCGAGGTGGACCAGGAGGGCCATCGAGTGCCGCCGACCCCGGCTGTGTTTCGTGGGGAATGGATCGATGCGTTTGTTGAGCCGTTTCTCGAGGCGACACGCACCCCCGGCGAGCGGCTCGGGGATCTGTCGGCCCAACTCGGTGCCAACGAAGCCGGTGCCCGGCGTATCACCGATCTGGCGCGCGCCGAGGGTAGGAACCGGTACCTGAGCATCGTGTCGGCCCTTCTCGACTATGGCGAGCGGCGGACCCGGCACGCCATCGAGCAGCTTCCCGACGGCACCTTCGAGTACACCGATTACATGGAATGGCACGACGATGATCTGCCTATCCGGGTTGCGGTGACCATCGATGGGTCCGAGCTGTCCGCGGACTTTGCGGGCACCCATCCCCAGATCGAAGGCAACATCAACGCGGTCGATGCCGTAACCAGATCGTGTCTTTACTACGCGGTGAGGGTCGCTACCGATCCCACCATCCCGGCGAATGGCGGCTGCTACCGGCCGCTCTCCCTGGAGGTGCCGACTGCATCATTGGTCAATGCCAGCCCACCCGCAGCCGTCGCCGCAGGAAACGTCGAGACGAGTCAGCGGATCGCCGACACGCTGCTCGGAGCGTTGGCGAAGGCGGCCCCCGACCGGGTGCCGGCGGCGGGGCAGGGAACCATGAACAACGTGCTCATCGGCAACGACGACTTCGCCTACTACGAGACGGTCGCCGGTGGTCAGGGCGGTCGACCCGGTCGACTAGGAATGTCCGGAGTCCACACCGGGATGACCAATACGAAGAACACCCCGATCGAGTCGCTCGAGACCCACTATCCGTTTCGTATTGTCCGCTACGGGCTGCGGACCGGTAGCGGCGGTGTCGGCCGGTTCCCAGGTGGGGAGGGGATCGTGCGTGAGATCGCGTTCGATACGGCGGCCTCGGTGTCGCTCATCGGTGAGCGGCGACGCAACCAACCCTGGGGTCTGAGCGGTGGCGGCCCGGGTGCGTGTGGCGAGGACTGGCTGGTCCACCGCGATGGCGGCAGGGAGCGGCTGCCCGGGAAGACCACCGTTGAGGTCCGGCCTGGTGACAGGCTGCTGGTTCTGACCCCTGGCGGCGGTGGTCACGGCTCGCCCTGAGCAACGTGGTGCGGAACATCTCAAGATCACCGCCCAACGTCCGAACTAGGTACTTGCACACTTTGCGCAAGTGCGGTCGGTACCGTTGGTGCCGTCGAAGGAGAGCCAATGCAGGAATACCCCGCAAATCATGAAGGCCCGCCGGAGGTTGACGTCACGGTTGTTTTGCCGGTGTTCAACGAGGTGGGGCATCTCGAGCAGGAGATCAAGCGGACCAGAGCCGCTCTCGACGCATCCGACTACAGCTACGAGATCATCTGCATCGACGATGGCTCGACCGACGGTTCGACCGAGCTGTTGCAGACGATCGAGGGCATCCGGGTCTTCTCCTTCAGCCAGAACCGGGGCACCGGCTCCTCCCGCAAATACGGGACCCTTGCCGCCCGCGGCCGCTACGTCGTCTGGTCCGACGCCGACATGAGCTACCCCAACGACCAGATCCCGGAACTGGTCGACCAGATCGACGGCTACGACCATGTTGTTGGTGCACGCCGTACCGAGGAGGGCACCGTCAAGTTCCTGCGCAAGCCGGCCAAGTGGCTCATCCGCAAGCTCGCCAGCTACCTCACCGGTGTCAAGATCCCCGACCTCAACTCGGGGCTGCGGGTGATGCGGGTGGAAGTTGCCCGACAGTTCGTACACCTCCTCCCACGTGGGTTCTCGTGTGTCACCACCATCACGATGGCGTTCCTCTCCAACGGCTACTCGGTGAAGTACGTGCCGATCGACTACGCCAAACGGGCGGGGAAGTCCAAGTTTCACTGGTGGGCCGATACTCGCCGTTACCTGATGCAGGTGATCCGGATGGTTCTGTCATGGAACCCGCTGAAGGTGCTGATGCCTCCAGCAGGGATCCTGTTCCTGATCGGCGCCGGCAAAGCGGTTTACGACATCTTCGACAAGGACTGGCGGATGGGCACCAACACCATCGTGATCCTCGGCGCCGCCTTTGCCATCGCCACCGTCGGCATGGTCGCCGACCTGATGGTGCAGCTCAACAAACAGCGCTACAACATAATCCCGGCGACGAGGCATCACAGGGGATAGCCGACCGTCGGGGATCTCGGCCCGCTCCGGCCGTCGCCGGCTGCGAGGCTGCGTACCTAGGCTTGGGCGAGTGAACCTCTCGACCGAGCAGCGCGCGTTCATCGAGTCGCATCCCGCGGCGGCGATGATCACGATCGGCGACGACGGGATCCCGAAAGCGGTGCGGGTCGGTGTTGCCCTGGTGGACGGCAAGCTGTGGAGCAGCGGCACCGGGGACCGGGTACGCACGAACCGGCTCCGCGACGACCCGAGGTGCACTCTGTTCGTTTTCGCCGGTGGGGGTTTCGACTATCTCACGATGGAGACGACGGTCACCATCCTCGATGGCCCCGACGTCCCCGACCAGTCGCTGCGGCTGTTCCGGGTGATGCAGCGCCGTCCCGACAGCCCCCTCAGCTGGTTCGGTGGTGAGCTAGACGACGATGCGTTCCGCGCCCGGATGGTCGAAGAGGGCCGGCTCATCTATGAGTTCGACGTACACGTGGCGTACGGAATCGCGTGAAGGCAGGCGGAACCTGCCACTGGAACGCTGGTGTGGATCGCCTGTTCTGGCTCGCTCGCGCCGCCGTGAGCGCCGGATTCATTGGTCGGGCGAGCCGCCACGGCTGCATTTACACCAACCTCCTACCCGCTGTGATCTCCGAGAACAGCTTGGCGAAGCTCGCCGCTGAGCTGTCACGTGAGAACGACTCAATGACCTGGTTGCGTCCGTTGTCGACGAGTCGCTTGCGCAGCGGCGGATCGTTGTGGATGCGGGCGATTGCGTTGGCGATCTCGTCGGGAGCACCCTCGGCAACGAGTAGCCCGGTTTCAACGTCACGGACGATGTCGGTGATGCCCCCGCTTGCCGTCGCCACCACGGGCGTGCCTGCAGCCATCGCTTCGAGGAAGACGAGCCCGAGCCCTTCCCGCCAACCGGATTCGGCCTGTTTCGAAGGTCCTGCGAAGACATCCGCCGCAGCCAGATAGGCTCGTACCTCCTCGGGTTCGATCCATCCGGTGAAGGTGACACAGTCGCCGATCCCGAGGTGATCACGAAGACGCACCAGCTCGGGTTCATCCTGGCCGGTGCCGCCGATGAGGGCCGTGGTTTCCGGCAGCTCCTCACGCAGGATGGCTATCGCTCGGATCAGATCATCGACGCCTTTCTCCAACACCAGACGGCCGACGAACACCACGAGCGGACCGTCACCATTGCGGTGCCGTAGCCGCAGCGCAGAAGCGTGTTCGGCATCGGGTGGTGAGACATCGACGCCCATTGGTATCCGGCGGATGTCGGCAGATGGGGCGAGCTTGTATACAGCCGCTTCGGTCGCCGACGAGTTGACGGTCACTACTTGTGACCGGTGCAACGCCCAGCCCTTGAACCGCACAAGTGACTTGCCCTGGAGGTCGAACACGTCGCCGCCGTGCACGGTTGTGACCAGCGGGGTCCTAGTCAGGCCGCCGGCGAGGGCACCGACGAAGCCTTGCGGGAGAATCCAATGTGCGTTCACCAGTGCGTAGCGGCGGGTGATCAGGAGCCGCACCGTCGTCACGAGCTCGGCGAGTACCAGGAACGGGACCTTGAGCCAGTTTGCCTTGTTCCTGCGGAGATTGATCAGCGCCCCGCCCTCGTAGGCGACGGTCTGCTTCGATTCGGGAAGCATGTAACGGAACCTGCGAATCTGCACGCCACCGAGAGACTCATTGCGCTTGGCACCCGGTGCGTGCGGGGCAACCACCTCGACCTGCCAGCCGTGGTCCTGCAGATCTGCGGCGAGATTCAGGACAAACGGCGTCGTCGTGTCTCCACTCCATCGCGGGAAGTTCGACGTCAGAAGCAACACCCGTCGTGGTCTCATCGTGCCTCCCGCTCTCCATGTGAGTGGTGTGAGTCGCCGGTCGTGGCTCGCAGGCGCGGCCGTGAGCCCCGGAGTCGTTCGAGGGGTGAGCAGCCTCGGCTGCCTTCACACCGGCCACCCATGACAGAGCCGATCATCGGAAGCGGGGGAAGTCGCGCCGCGGGTTGAAGCCACGGTAGATCGGGTACGCGACCCAATAGGCGTGATAGATCATTCGCCAAAGCAAGCCTTCGCAGTTGCGGGAATGGACCCGCTTCTCCTCTCGGAATCGGTCGAGGAGGTTCTCCCGATCCAGCTGCGAGCTGATACCGGTCTTGCGCATCACCGCAATTGGAATGTCGTGCGATTCTGCTCGCACTCCATTGCGATACGCCCTGAGGAAGAAGTCATAATCCATGGCCACCTTCAGGGCCCGGTCGAAACCGCCAAGGTCCCTCATCACGTGTGTGCGGCAGAACACAGCCTGGTGGTCGAGGCTCATCTTGAAGTTGATCCGCCAGCCGAGCCCGGGTCGCCGGGGAAGCGATCTAGTTCCGTCCGCACTCTCGTAGAAAAGGCGAAACGCCACCACAGGTTGAGAGGCCTTCAGATGGGGGGCCGCCAGAGCGAGAGAGTCCGGGCCGAGGAAGTAGTCGTCGGAATGGAGGAAGAGCACATAGTCTCCTGCTGCCATCATGAGCCCTTTGTTCATCGCGTCGGCGATTCCCTGGTCCGGTTCTGAGACCAGGTGGTCGATGTGGTTGCGATGACGGTGGGCGATATCGAGGGTCCCGTCGGTCGATCCGCCGTCAATGAGTATGTACTCGCGGTCCGTAAATGTCTGAGATGCCACGCTCTCGAGCGTCTGGTTCAGATGGCGATCGGAGTTGTGGGAGACGGTGATGATGCTGACGGATGGCGACATCTGCGCTTCCTGCAACGAATCCGGCGGGTGCCGGAGGTATCGGCCGAGCCTAGCGGCTGCCCACACCGACCCCGTGTCTGCAATCCGCCAGGTTCGCGGTCGGCCTCAATACCCTGGGGTGGGCACCCGATGTTAGAAACGACCGAATCTACAGGCGACGAGGCACGACCAGCGGTAACCGGAGGATCGGTGGGCACCAAGACGACAGCAACACGAGCAGCCTGGCTTTCCCGCATCCGGGCGGACTCGTGCTCCAACGGAGGTCTTTTCCTGCGTGTGGCGCTCCCGACGTTGGTCCTTTACCTGCTGACGGCGAGCTGGACCCTTCCCTATCACATCGACGCGGTGACCAACGTGTTCACCGCCTGGGAGATCGGTACCGACGGCGATGTGTTCCTCGAGGATCAAGCGGTCCTGACCGATCCTAAGTACCTACAGACGATCGCCTGGGTCGTACCGGCGGGGGAGTCTGCGATCTCGCAGTATCCACCGGGCGCCGCGGCTCTGGCCGCACCGCTATATGCAATCTGGCCTGATGAAGCGAAGCTGATCACCATTCACAATGAAACGTCAGACCTGGAACCGGTCGAGGTGCTGACTCCGCCCCTCGGGCCTGCGGCGATCACAGCGGCTGCGATCGCTGCGGCGACCGTAGGTTTGTTGGCGCTCCTATTCCGCAAGCTCACCGACGGGACAACGGCCCTGCTGGGTGCGTACGTCGCGGGACTTGGCACGGGGGTCTGGTCCGTTGCCGCCGATTCGCTCTGGCAGCACGGACCGGCCATGTTGTGGATCGTCGCCGGTGTTCTCCTCTCAACCCGGCACCAATGGTGGTCAGGGCTGGCCTTCGGTGCGGCCATCCTCACCCGTCCTCACACGGCACTCGTTGCTGCAGGCAACGGGCTGGCGCAGTCCTGGAGGAGTCGCTCTCTGTGGCCGTCGATCCGGGTGGGTGCCGGGGCCGCCGCGGGCCTGTTGGCCCTCTTGTTGTTCAACGCCACAGTTTTCGACGGCCCTTCGGTATCCGGAGGCTATTCGAGCTCCTTCACGGAACGAGCGATCAGCCTCAACCTGTATGACTGGGGGCGCAACATCCTGCTGGCTCTGATCGACCCGATGCGCGGCCTCCTGACGTACTCACCGTTCTTGATCGTGCTTCTTCCAGGCATCCCTTCAGCGTGGCGGAAAGCGCCGTCATGGGTGCGCGGTTCGGCCATTGGAGGTCTCGTCTACATCCTTCTCCAGCTAAAGGCCAACCGGTATTCCGGTGGTGACACTTTCTGGGGCTATCGCTACCCGCTCGAGATGCTGGCAGCGGCGGCACCGTTGCTCCTCCTGGCCTACACCGAGTGGGTCGATCGGCGGTCGGCAACGATCCGCCGGATCTTCACGTATGCAGTGGCCGCTTCTATCGCGCTGACCGCAGTGGGAGCGATCTACTACTGAGATCACTTGCAGTAGCCTGGGGTAATGAGCCTCGTCGATGAGTTGCAGGCGATACTTGGTCCCGACCGGGTTCACTCTCATCCGCTCGAATTGTTTGTCTACAACAAGGACGCCGGGGTAACCCGAGGTGAGTTGGTGGCGGCCGTGCTCCCCGAGACGACCCAGGAGGTGGCCGCCTGTGTGCGGGTCGCCCGGGCGCACGGAGTGCCGGTGGTGGCACGCGGGGCCGGTACCGGGCTTGCCGGTGGAGCGGTACCTACCGAACCGGCCATCCTCGTGGTGCTTACCCGCATAAACGACATCTCCGATGTCGATTCCGACGGGCGGACCGCCTGGGTGGGGCCCGGCGTGCTCAACCTCGACCTGTCGCGGGCAGTGGATCATCTCGGGCTTCATTACGCCCCGGATCCATCCTCACAAGCCGCTTGCACCATCGGCGGCAATGTCGGCACCAACGCCGGTGGCCCGCATTGTCTCGCCGAGGGCACGACCGTCGCCCACATACTTGGTGTCGAGATGGTCACCGCCGAGGGTGATGTGGTGACACTTGGCGGGGCGGCACCAGACCCGCTCGGCCTCGACCTGCGTGGGGTGGTGGTCGGGTCGGAGGGCACGCTCGGCATCGTCACCCGAGTCCTGGTCAAGCTAACTGAGAACCCTCCGGCGGTGCGCACGATTCTCGTCACCTTCGACAGCATCCAGGCGGCTGCAGCCACCGTGTCGAACACGATCGGAGCGGGCATCGTTCCCGCCGCGCTCGAGATGATGGACCAGCCGATGGTCATCGCGGTGGAGAACTTCGTCCACGGCAACCTACCGGTCGATGCGGCAGTGATCCTGCTCGCAGAGGTCGTTGGCCTGGAAGCCGGGGTCGTTGCCGAGACCGCTCTGTTCGAGCAGATTGCCACACAAGCCGGTGCGACATCGGTGCGGGTCGCCGCAGACGAGGAGGAGCGGGCACTGCTGTGGAAAGCCCGTAAGAACGCGTTCGGTGCGGTCGCCCAAGCGGCACCCGACTACTACCTGCACGACACCGTGGTGCCCCGCACCCGGCTGGTCGAGGTGATGACGAAGATCTACGAGGTCGGGGACCGCTACGGCCTCGAGATGCTCAACGTCTTCCATGCGGGTGACGGCAACCTGCACCCGCTGGTCGCCTTCAACGCACGCGAGCCGGGGATGTCCGAACGGGTTCGCCAGGCTGCGGAGGAGATGGTGAAGATCTCAGTGGAGGTCGGTGGGTCGCTGACGGGCGAACACGGTGTCGGCCTCGAAAAGCGCGACCTGATGGGTCTGGTGTTCGATCCGATCGATCTCGATGCACAGGCACGTCTCCGGGAAGCATTCGATCCGGCGGGCGTACTCAACCCCGGGAAGATCCTGCCGATGGGCTCGCGCTGCTACGACTACGGGATGACGACACTGCCGGAGACGGAGAACGTATGACTATCCGGCAGCTGGTCACGCGAGTCGCCCGGGATGCACTGGCCGACCCGGTCGAAGGTGCGCCGCCTGTCGAGTTCACGGTGGCTCCGCATACACCGGACGATGCCGCCGCCGTGTTGCGAATCGCCGCCGAGCATCGGATGCGGGTGCTGTTTTGGGGAGGCGGGACGCACCAACGGATGGGTTTCGACGTTGAGCCGGACATCCTCGTCACCAGCTCGGCGCTGAACCAGGTGGTCGACTGGCAACACGAAGACCTGACCGTCGTTGTTCAGGCCGGGGTCATCGCATCGTACCTCGAGACCCGGCTTGAGGAGCGCGACCAGACCGCGGTGCTTCCCGAAACGGCGAGCGGGGCCACTATTGGCGGTGTTGTTGCCACCGGCGTGTCGGGCTGGCGTCGCTTGCGCTACGGCCCCACCCGGGACCGGATGCTCGAGGTTCGGCTCGCCACCGGCGACGGCAGGTTGATCCGTGGGGGTGGGCGTGTCGTCAAGAACGTCACCGGATACGACCTGCCCCGTCTGGCAACCGGGTCGTTCGGCTCGCTCGGGATGATCACCGAGATGTGTCTCAAGCTGTGGCCGCTCGCCACCGAGCAGGCGATGGTTGCCGTCACCGACCCCGTGGCGGCGCTGCGCTCGGCATACAGGCCGCTTGCGGTCATCGAGACCAACCGGCACAGCCACGTCTATCTGGCCGGTACGGCAGCTGAGCTGGAGGCCCAGGCCGAGCGTGTCGGCGGCAAGCTGGCATACGGCCACCGCTGGCCCGATCCGCTCGGGGGAGCGATCCGGTTGGTGATGCGGATGCCGCCCGGCCACACGGTTGCGGGCGTCGAGATGGTTCGCGAACTCGGCGCCGAGTACCAGGCAGCCCACGGTGTCGGGGAGATAAGACTTGCCGCCGACAGTTTCGACCTCGCCGAGCTGGAGATGTTTCGCAAGAAGGTGGAAGCCGCCGGTGGCGCCGTCGTCGTCGAGGCCGCCCCCGCCGGTTTCACATTCGATCCGTGGGGCACACCACCCGACTCGGTGGGTTTGCAGCGCAGGGTGAAGGCCGCTTTCGACCCGGTCGGGGTTGCCAACCCAGGAATACTCCCGGGAGGTGTGTGAGCGTGATCCCCACTGAGGCGCAACTCGATTCCTGTGTCACCTGTGGGCTGTGCCTGCCGCATTGCCCGACGTTCCGGCTCACCGGTGACGAGATTGCTTCGCCCAGGGGTCGACTGGCGGCCATGGGTGTGATCGCCCGCGGCGAGATGGCGAGCGACGCGGCGTACGCCGACATGATGTCGTTCTGCCTCCAGTGCCGTGCTTGCGAAGCGGTCTGTCCTTCGCTGGTCCCATTCGGGCGAATGATGGAAGGCGTCCGTGAGCAACTCGCCAAGGACCAGCCCAACACGGCGAGCAGAATGCGGCGGCTGATCGTCGGCAGGGTGCTCAACATGAAATGGCTGCTCGCACTGGTGACGTCGCTTGTCGGGCTTCTCCAGCGAGCCGGGCTGGTCAGGTTCCTACCCAAGCGGCTCTCGATCGCCAGAGGGCTCCGGCGTCAGCGCATCTTCCCGCACACGGTGGTAGGTGTCCACGGTGACACCCCGGCACAGCCGGTCGGGCGGGTGGCGTTGCTGGCCGGGTGTGTGATGGATGAGTGGTTCCCCGACGTTCACGATGCGACCCGTGGGGTGTTGCAGGCCGCCGGGTACCAGGTGGACAGCCCGACCGGTCAGCAGTGTTGTGGCGCCCTCGCCGCACATGAGGGTGCGGCCGATGACGCCCGGCGGATGGCTGCTCGCAACACCGCCACCTTCGCCGGGTTCGACCTCGTCGTTGCCGACGCCGCAGGGTGCTCCGCGCATCTCAAGGAGTACGACGAGTGGGCAAGCGGCGGGGAAGCGGTGGCGTCCCGGGCACGGGATGTCACCGAACTCGTTGCCGAACTGATCGCAGCCGGGCAACTACCCCGAGTTCCCGGCTCGCGGGGAAAGGTAGCCGTTCAGGACCCTTGCCATCTCCGCCATGCCCAGCGCATCACCGCCGCACCACGGGAGATCGTTCGTGCCGCCGGCTACGAGCCGGTCGAGATCGATCCCGACGGTCTTTGCTGTGGGGCCGCCGGCATGTACATGGTTCATGAACCGGAGGCGTCCGCAGAGTTGGGTGAACGCAAAGCCCGGCAGGTCGAGGCGACCGGGCTCTCAACCGTCGTCTCTGCGAACCCGGGTTGTGAAATCCAGCTGCGGTCATACCTCGGCAACGGGTACCGCGTCGTGCATCCCGTCGAATTGTATTGGGAAGCGCTAAACACCTGAGCCGTAGTCAGAGGGGGCGCTCGTATAGGTAGAGCGGTTCGTTGTCGAACCCACCCTTGAGCAACGCGTCGGTGAGCCACTCGACCTCCGGAACGATGATGCGCACCTCCTCGACCCCGGCACCTTCCGCCAGATCGACAATCGACTTGAGCATGGCGCCGATGTCCTCCGGCCCGCATTCCAGCCAATCGACGTACAGGCTGTTGCTCTCGTGACGGGTCACCACCCAGCCGGTGCGCGACGTCCACAGGCGGCCGCTCTTACCGGCTCGCTCCAGGTGCTCTGCGGTCAACCACGACCAGCGCCAGCCGTCGGCGTGCAGACCGCGTGCCGGTCTCATCAGCGATCCCGAACGCCACGACACCCACGCCGGGATAGCCTCGGACGAGTGTGCAATTGCGAGCTTCCGGTGAGCCCTGGCGCGTTGTCCCCCATTACCCGAGATCCGGGGCGCTCGATCGGCGATCGTCCGCCACGACATGACCCAGTCTCCTGCTCGGTGGAATCCGCTCCGCTCGACCTGACGCTGTGCAGGTTCGTTCCATCCCTCGGTGAGCAGGCGAGCTATCTGGGCCCCCTGCCCGGCGGCCCAATCGATGGCTGTTTCCCCAAGCGCCGACGCAATGCCCTTGCGCCGCCATGGCTCACTCACCCGGGCGCCTTGCAGCCACAGCTCGTTGTGGCTGAGCATCACCCCGTAGCTGAGTGCGATCGGAGTGTCGGACTCGTCCACGGCGACCATGACCCGTCCGTTTTCATCGTCGAGCCAATCGGGGAACAATCGCGGTACGTAGTCGCCCCACTCGAACGTATCGGTAGTGAAACCGGCAATGGCGTCGGTGTCGCCACGGTGGGCCGGGCGGATGGTGTAGTCCATGCGGCGAGGTTAGGCGATGCGCCCCCCCGGGAGCGTCAGTCGCTCGAACAACGACAGGTAGTCGTCGGTCATACGGTCAATCGAGAAACCGGTCTCCACGGTCCGGCGGGCGGCCACGGCCATCTCGGCGAGCCGTTCGGGGTTCTCTCTCAACTCCCGGATCGCCGCGACAAACGACTCCACATCGTCAACCGGGCACAGCCGTCCGGTTACTCCATCGCTTACGATCTCGCCTATCGAGCTTGCCTTGCTCGCGACCACTGGTGTGCCACACGCCATCGCCTCGAGAACAACGAGTGGCAGGCCCTCCAGCCGCGAAGGGAACAGAAGGAGGTCGCTTTCCCGATACGCGATGCGGAGGCGCGTGCGATCCAGAGAACCCACCAGCGTGACTCCCGGTATACCCACCAGGTCGGCAGCGTCGTCCTGTTCTCCCGTGATGCGAAGCTGATAGCCGGGGCCGAGCGATTTCATGATTGGGGCAAGGAGGTCGGCGCCCTTCCGCTTGCTTATGGTCCCTACGAACAGCAGCACGAGATCGCGCTCATCGGCCGATGGCAGCGTGTCGTCCGGCCGAAAGAAATGTGTATCGACGCCGTTGGGGATCACCTTGGGTGTGATGGCGACGTGCCTGCGAAGCTGGCCCGCCGTGTATTCACTAACGGCGACCGTGATTTCGGCTGCAGCGGCACTCCGCCTCTCGAAGTAGCGCACGAACGTGTTGTGGAACACAGCCTGAGGGAACGATCGATACGGAGCTAGTGCCGGATCCAGGACCAACAGGTGTTCCACCGACACTAAGGGGATCCCCTCCCTCTTGAAGGCAAATGCATTCCACGAGTTGGCCACGACCACTTGCGTATCGTCGGGTATCCGAACCAGTCGCAGGCGCCAGGGTGCATACTGCCACCAGTGGCTGAATGCAGTGATCTGCGCATCATGCCCGCGCTGGGAAAGGGAGTCTGCCAGGGTCTTGGTGAACACATCGGTTCCAGTGCCGGTCTCGACGTACGGCAGCCAGATTCTCATCGCTATGGGCTATCTCGTTGAACAGACGTCGGAGGCTGTAGGCGCAAAATGGCTTCCCTCCCGGCCATGGCGCATCGCATCTTAGGGGTAGGGCGAAGCTCACCGCTCCGGAGGCGAGCGGAGTCGAGTGGTCGGGACAACATCACACAGTTCTCCGTGCCTCCCGACTCTCATGTGCCGAAACGAATGCGGCGGTGGCAACTAGGGTCATCGTCACTGACTGGACGAATGAGGGCTCGATGGAGATGAGGTTGGTCACCGCGTATCAAGACAGTGCCTGGGTGTGACGATACTTGCGCCGTGGATCCGACGTCAAAGTGCCTGTCGTGATCGCCGGCGTGAGCGGTGATTCCTCGCCAATCGCCCATGGCCCGCGCCGTCGAGGCGCGATCGCCCTTCGCGGGTTGCGTTATGTAGTCGCCCAGGCGCCGCGGCGAATCGCCGACCTCGGCATCCCGGACGGTGTGGCGTCGGTGGGGATCGTTGCGGACAGACACGACGCCGGCACCGCAATTCGAGATGCCGTGACCCGGGTGGCGTGGGCGCTCGACGGTCGTCTGCGTGTGATCGTGTCCGACACACCATCAGAGCGCTGCCCCGACTGGGCGGACCCAGAGCTATGCGGCCTTGCTCGACCCGTCGCGATCGGAGACCCGAATCGAGCGGACCTAGTTCTCCTCGCTTCGGCCACCGGTCTTCGGTGGATGAGGCGTATTGTTCAGCGCAAGGTCCTGATCACCGATCCAAATTGGTACAGCGAGGTCGAGGTCGATACGTACGCGGCGCTCTCGTCACTCGGTGTGACCTCCGATGACTGGGATGACATCAATGCTCAATCGCGGTCGGTGTTCAACAGGCTGCGCGAGCGCTACTCGGGAACTCACAGGGTTGCGGTCTTTGGGACCGGGCCGAGTATGACATCGATCGATCCCGCATCGATCGATGCCGGTTTGACGATCGCTTGCAACAGCGCCGTATCGAATTTGGAGTGGATCGAGCGAGCGCGTCCGGGCCTGATTGTCTTCGCCGATCCGGTGTTCCATTTTGGTCCGTCTCGATACGCGGGGGCGTTTCGACAGGATCTCCTCAGGATCGCTCGTATATCTGACACGACATTCGCGATACCCCACCGTTTCGCGCCACTCATGATGAGGCGGTTCCCCGAGCTACAAGACAGGTTGATTGCCGTGCGTCCTCAGCGCGGGCTCGAGTTGGATAGTCTCTCCCGAGACCAGCTGCGTGTGCCGCAGACGAGCAATGTACTCACTCTGATGATGTTGCCGTTTTCTCTCGCACTGGGACAGGAAGTTGTCATTGCGGGCTGCGACGGGAGGAAGCCCGACGAGAAGTACTTCTGGAGGCACAGTGCTCAGGCGCAGTACGGTGGATCCCTGATGTCCTCGACGTTTGACGCTCACCCCAGCTTCTTCCGGGATAGGGACTACGTCGCGTACTACCGCGCCCACTGCAATCAACTTGAGTCGATGCTGTCCTCAGCAGAGGAGAGAGGGTACAGATTCACATCGGCGACACCTTCTGCGATCCCGGCACTGGCGCGGCGCGACAAGGGGTCATAGCAGGAGCATGTGCCGGTGAGAGTATTCAGATCTCAGATCGCGGGAGGGGCAGCCCGAGCCATTGGCCTCTATGCCGCTGCGGGCCTGGCTGTGAGTGTCGTCGGATTCTTCGCGCTTCCGGTGTTCACGAGACTCTTCACCCCTGGCGAATTCGGCGTGATCGGGCTGTTCACCGCTGCGGTCGGCGCACTCGTGCCGGTCATCAGCCTGGGAAGCTACGTATACATCCTCTATGACCGCGCCGAGACTCATCCCGCGGGGGTACCGTCTGCGGTCCTCGTGGTTGCTACTCTTGGTGCTGGCGTCGCATTTGCCGCCGGTGTGGTCCTGGCGCTGGTGACTGATCTACCTCCTGCCCTTGTTGTTGCGGCAGTTGCTACGGCATGGGCGAATGTGTGGATCGCTGTCCGCCTTCACGCCTTTCAGGCGATGAATCGACCGGGCAGGTACTTCGCGCTGAGCGCGCTTCCGCCCGTTGTTGCGCTGGTCATGACCGTGTTGCTGGCACGCGGAATGGACGGCTGGACACCGCGGGTCGTCGCGTTGCTGTTGACTGCAGTTGCGTCAGCGGTGTGGTCGACCTGGTCGCTCCAACATGCCCAGCTGATTGACTGGCGCGAGGCCGTTTCCAGGGTCCGTGCAGTCGTGAGGTTCGGTGCACCGATCGTCGTGCACACTGCCTCGATCTGGGTGGTCGGGTTCACCGACCGCTTCATCGTTGCAGCGATTGAGGGGATCGGCGATGCGGGCATCTACACCGTTGCTTATTCGGTCGGACTTGGCGTTGCAGCTCTGCACGAGGGTGTTGCCAGGTACTTCGCGTCTCGCTTGCCGACATGGTCGGAGAGTCCCGAAGGCCATATTGCTGCAACGCGGTTCTCGCGCTGGTACTCGATCGCGGCTCTGGTGAGTGCTCCTCTCGCGGTCATCGGGTCAGTCCTCCTATTGCAGCTTCTCGTGTCGAGCGACTACTCGTCAGCAGCCGGGCTTCTTGTCTGGCTTGTCCCCGCTCAGACACTGGCCGGGATCGCCCGCGTGCACAATGGGTATCTCTACGTTGACGGTCGTACGGGTCAGCGAGCTGTCATGAGCCTGACTGAGGCCGTCTTCAACGTTGCGGCAACGTGGCTCCTCGTCACAATGGTGGGCACCGTGGGCGCTGCCATCGGGACCGCGGCCACATACGCCGTCTCCGTTGTCGGCACCGTCTGGCTGGCAAGGTCCACTTCAATGCGTAAGTCAGTCACCCATCGCGTGATCTGACGTATTTCAGGTCCGCCCCTCCGGCGACGAAGCCAACAATCTCGGGAACCCCGAATTCGGCGGCCAACCTCGTGAGGATCTCACCCGCGTCGGGAGCCAGTACGGACACCTCGATGACGAGCGTGCGCACGCTGGCCAGTGCTGCCTGTCCACCCGCGAGAACCGCTCCTTCTGCACCCTGGACGTCGACCTTGAGCACATCGATTGGTACACAATCGAGCTCGTTTCGCCACAGCTCATCGAGAGTCGTCACCGTGACGGGCAACACTTCGATGGATGACTCGCTCGCGAACGGCCGTACCGCAGAGCGCAACAGCGAGCTGGTCTGTGTCGACAACGAGTTGCGGTAGAAGTCGGCGGTGCCCGGCTTGGCTCCCACAGCCAACGACAGAATGGTTGCGTTGCCGTGAGGCGCGAGGTTCCTAGCGATGACAGGTGTGGCTATCGGATCTGCATCGACGGCGACGACCCGGGCAGCCGGAGCACGCTCAGCAGCGAACGCCGAGAACAGTCCAGAGTGGGCACCGACATCCAAGATCGTGCGGTCTGCGGGACTGACTGCCATTGCGAGCTCACGGACCTTGTCTATCGAATTGAGCAGATGGTAGGAAGCCGACCCATCGCCCAGCATCTCGTACCTTCGGCCCAGATGGGAAAACACGATAGTTGGGCGCTTTGCGACGATCGCGAGCGCGGGTCTGATTCCGAACCTGCCTATGACCCGAATTAGTTCCGTGACGCGCTGAAGCCCCATTGTCCGCAGGTTAGGGCGCCCCCGCATGCGTCGGTGCTTCTGCCGCGATCCCGGCAGTTCGTCTGTCAGTACGCCGCCAGCGACCTCGCCTCTTTCATGATCCCTTCGACCGATGGGAACACCTGCTCCTCGAGGGTCGACGAGTACGGGAACGTCGGCACCTCGGCGCTGGCATACCGGCGGATCGGGGCGTCCAGCCAGTCGAGAGACTTCTCGGCGATCTGGGCGGCGATCTCTGCGCCGTAGCCACAGAACTTGTTGTCCTCGTGGACGATCAGCACCTTGCCGTTGCGACGCACCGCCCGTTCGATCGACGGCCAGTCGAGGGGACGCAGCGAGCGGAGGTCGAGGACACCGGCCTCTACGTCCTCGTCACGCAGCCTGTCGGATGCCTCGACCGCAAAGTGAGCCATCGTCCCGTAGGCGATGATGGTGAGATCGTCGCCCGTCCGGCGCAGCGCCGCCTTTCCGATCGGTACCCGGTGGGGGCCATCCGGGACCGGGCCGGTAGCGAGACGGTAGAGCTTCTTCGGCTCGAGGATCATCACCGGGTCGGGGTCCTCAACGGCCGACCACAAGAGTCCCTTGGTATCGGCAGGTGTCGACGGTACAACCACCTTCAACCCCGGTATGTGGCTGTAGAACGCTTCGATTGACTGGGAGTGATACAGCGCACCGTGGATACCGCCCCCGTACGGAACCCGGATCACCATCGGCGACGACCAGCGACCGTTGGTGCGGTAGTGGAGACGGGCCACCTCCGAGACGATCTGGTCGAACCCGGGGTGGATGAAGTCGGCGAATTGGATCTCGGCGATCGGCCTGGCTCCGGCGGCTCCCATGCCCACCGCGACGCCGATGATCAAGGACTCGGCGAGTGGTGTGTTGAAACACCGGTCGGCGCCGTACTTCTCGGTCAAGCCGATGGTGGCCTTGAACACGCCACCCTTCGGGTCTGCGACGTCCTCACCAAACACGACCGCGTCGTCATACTCTGCAAGGATGTCGTGAAGGGTTGCGTTGATCGTCGTGATTATGTTCTTGTCTTCGCCGATTGGCTCGGGCTCGACGTCGGTAGCCGCCTCCTGGGGCACGATGGGCAATGCGTAGACGTTCGACTCCCAATCGAGTGCCTCGGGTGCGGCATCGGCCTCCTTGACCGCCGCGGCAATCTGGTCGGTCACCTCGGTCTCGATTTCGGTTTCGAGATCCTCGTCGAGCAGACGTGACTCCACCAGGTATTGCTTCAGGACGAGAATCGGGTCCTTCCGCCGCCACAGCTCCACCTCTTCGGCGGTGCGGTAGACCTTGTCGTCGTCGTCTGACGTGTGGGCGTAGTAGCGGTAGGTCTTCGCTTCGATCAGCGACGGGCCTTCGCCGGAGCGGGCACGCTCCACTGCGGCAGCCACCACCCCATATACGGCGAGCACGTCGTTGCCGTCGACCTCGACTCCTGGCATCCCGTATCCGCCCGCCCGGGTGGCGACCGTACCTGCGATCTCTTCGCGGGTTGGTGTCGAGATGGCGTAGAGGTTGTTCTCGACCAGGAACACGACCGGTAGCTTGTGAAGACTGGCGAAGTTCATTGCCTCGTGCCAGTCACCTTCCGAGGTGGCGCCCTCACCCGATGCGACAAGGACAACACCATCGCTGCCGGCAGACTTCAGGTGCTGGGCGATACCACAGGCATGGGGGAACTGAGTGGCGATAACCGACGAGTGCGAAAAGATGTTGAGGTTGGGCTCGCTCCAATGGTTGGGCATCTGGCGCCCCGCGTTCGCAGGATCGGTGCCTTTGGCGAAAACCCCCAAAAACAGGTCCAGTGGAGACACACCCATCGCCAGGTTGAAGGCGACGTCGCGGTAGTAGGGCAGTGACCAGTCCTTCTGCGGATCTATGGCGAAGGCGGCGCCTACCTGAGTGCCTTCATGACCGGCGACCGACACGACAAACGGAACCCGGCCCTGCCGGTTGAGTGCCCACACACGCTCGTCGAGCTTCCGTGCCAGAAGCATCTTCCGGTACATGTCGATCAACTGGTCGTCGGATAACCCCAGCGCGCTGTGGTCCCGTACGTTATCTAACTCCAACATCCTGGTCTCCTCCTGCCGGCCTCACCCCGGCGTGTGCCCACGCCGCTTCAAACTGATAGTGCCGATGCTCGCGATTCGCTCCTTGGCCACCTCGAGGGCAGCGACGTTTGGATTTGTGCCTCGTCTGGCTGCCGTCTCCAGCACTCTGGTCGTGTTGTCGTGGATGCGGTCGATAGCGACGGCGGCCCTGGTCCAGTCGTAGCCGTTGACCTCGTGGGCGATGTTGATGATGCCGCCTGCGTTGGCGACGAAGTCCGGCACGTAGATGATGCCACGTTCGACGAGCTGGTGAGCTTGCGCCTCGGTTGCCAGTTGGTTGTTTGCCGACCCCACCACGGCCTTACAGTTGAGCCGGTCCACCGTCTCGGCGTTGATCACCGCCCCCAGAGCGCAAGGGGCCAAGATGTCGCACTCGACCTCGAGGATCGTGTCGACGTCGACGATCTTGGAGCCGTGGGTAGCGGCGACGGCGGTCACCAGATCACGTCGCACATCGGCAATGATGGTTCTGGCGCCGGCCTTGGTGAGTCGTTCGACCAGGCTCGACCCCACCTTGCCGACACCCTGGACGGCCACGACGCGGTCGGATAGGTCGTCGGTGTTCCACAGGTGCTCCGACAGGGCTCGCATCGCAGCAAGCACACCACGGGCGGTTGCCGGTGACGGATCACCGGAGCCACCGTGTGGCTCGGGCAGCCCGGTGACCCACTTTGTCTCGGTGGCGATCGTGATCATGTCGGCTGTGGTGGTTCCCACGTCCTCAGCGGTTATGTAGCGCCCACCGAGCGAGTCGACGAGACGCCCGTATGAGCGCAGCAGCCGTTCCGATCGGAGCTGCTCGGGGTCACCGATGATCACCGCTTTCCCACCACCGAGGTCGAGCCCGGCGGCGGCGGACTTGTAGGTCATTCCTTTGGAGAGTCGGAGGACGTCGACGAGGGCGTCGTGCTCGGTCCGGTACGGGAAAAAGCGAGTCCCGCCTAGAGCGGGACCTAATGCGGTTGAATGGATTGCGATGATCGCCTTCAACCCGGACTCGGGATCGTGACCATAGAGGATCTCTTCGTGGGTGTCGGAGGCGATTGCCTCGAATACTCCCAACGGAATGCTCCTTTCCGACGGTTTGTCTCCGCCGTCGCTGGCCTTCAGGCACCTCCGATTCTAGTGCAAAAATGTATATCTGACCCTGCCGAATCCACCCAACCGGTCCGTGATGGGTAGCTCCTCAACTCGTTAGGATCGACGTAATGATTCTGACAGCCCACCTCCGTTCCTACCTACGGGAAGAGAGCCTGCCGCAATACGAGCGTCAGGCGGGGCCCGGCGAGGGCGCACTTCGTGTCGATGACCACTTCCTTTGGCAGGATTTTGATGTGGACGATGCATTCGTCGTCGACTGGGGGAATGTGCGGTATGTGTGCCCGCGGAACTTCAGGCTTCGCAAGCTCGAGGGACTGCTCGCGTTCAACAACGCGTTCCCCGGCGCCGGTCTCATACCCCACAGCACGGTCGTTGAGGCGAGCACACAGCTCGAGTTGTTGCGTGACGGCGCACCGATGATGCGGTCCTACATCCTCACCTCGCCGTGGCACGTGCCGATTCGATGGTTTGCCGCATTTCTGCATGAAGAGCGCGAGGTGTACGAGCGCCCGGATGACATGTCCGTCCGCTATCGGGCGTCGATGGCCGATGCCCAGCGCCGGGTAGAGCGAGCCTCCCAGACCATCGCCGCGGCCGGTTTCGACCCGGTGATCGTCGGACAGGCGCGCTCGCTGGCGTCGTGGCTGGACGGCTTTACGCCCGACGGGATGCTCGAGCTCGACTACGGGAATGTCGCTTCACTGTTCCCCGATGGAGACCTGGTCCTCGATGAATCGGCCGCCGACGTGGCCGCCAGTCTCCTTGCGCTCGAGCACAGCGACCTGGACCGCGCCGCCGATCACTACGCCACCCTCACCAGACGTTGGGGACGAGCCCAAGCCCTGTCCTTCAGCAACTAACCACCCCGCCGGACCAACCACCCATCCCCCCATTTCGGGTCGGCGGACCGTTACCCGAGGCGGGTGGGGAGGCGAGGATGCCTCAAAGAGCCACGCATTCTTCTCCCTCTAGGAGAAGTACCCGAGCGAAGCGAAGGGGGATGAGCCAGGCATTCTTCTCCCCCTGGGAGAAGTACCCGAGCGAAGCGAAGGGGGATGAGCCAGGCATTCTTCTCCCTCCGGGAGAAGTACCCGAGCGAAGCGAAGGGGGATGAGGGCCTTGTGAATTCAAACGCTGGCTTAGAAGACACCCTCACCTGCCTCGCTGACGCTCGGCTGTCCTCTCCCGAAGGGAGAGGAATGTCGTGGCTCACCTGCCTCGCTGCCGTATCGGCTTCCGATACGCCTCGCCTGTCCTCTCCCAACGGGAGAGGATTGTGTGCCCAAGCAGCCATCCCCCATTTTCGGGGGAATCGAACGGCGCCCCCCAGGGCGACGGGCGGGGGAAGGCCGAGCGCGAATGCTGTGGTTCGGGGCGCCCCCGCTGTGATCGGGTCTGGTCCCGTCCGGTATTACAGCACCGGCTGAGCTCAGCGGTCGATGGTTTTGGCGAACATCGGGGCCAGACACCACGAAGAGTCGAGGTCGAAGACGCTCAGGTGTGCGACAAGTTCAGTGTCGTCATCCCCTATCGGGTCGAAGATGACCTCGTTTGCATCGAGATCATCGCCGCGGGGTTGCTGGTAGTGCCGACGCGTGAGCTGTTCGAACCCAAGTTCCCGTAGCTGTACCGTGAGCGCAGCGAGATGTGCTGTGGGGGTGATGCCCGGTGGGACTGCGAATGTGGCGGTGTACCCGTTGCAGTCCCATCTGAGGGAGACGTCATCAAGGATTTCTGATGCTGCCAGCGACTCGGCGACCTGCGCGGCTCCGTTGCGTACCTGCCAGGATGCTGCAACGTGGACACCGACATAGAGCAATACGGCAGCGCCGATACCTGCTGCGATCGTGAGCCCGGTTCTGTTTCGGTCAAGGTCCACGGCGTCCGAGTTCTCTTTCGAGAGCGCCTCTGCGCAACTCATGATCGACTCGAAAATAGCGGCATAGGACGCACTTGCCGATCGTCTTGTCGATATCCTCGATCACCTAGCCCGTGTGGTTGGTGATGTCTTGGTCGTGGAACCGGAGGCCCCGTTACCCGTGGTGTGTCAGGTATCTGGTGCGGGTTTCGCCCTGCACTGACGAGTCGTGATGGTCGCCGTCGGCTTCGGTGACGAGTCGGTGCTGATCGCAGGCGAAGTCGGCTGTCGGGCGTCCCGGGATGACCAGACGCCGCGTCGATTTGAGTTGAGGACTGGTAGGAGCCAACCAATGGCGTACCTGCGGTGTGTATATGGGTAGAGGTACCTGGGTCTGGACAGGAGAAACGCAACCGTGATGAAAAGGCCGCAGCAGCTGCGCCCCGAGAGCGTCGAGGCCATGTTCCGTGGTCACTACGGCTCCCTGGTCCGAAGCCTCACCCTGGTAGCGGGCGACCGAGAAACTGCCGAGGACGTCGTTCAGGAGGCGTTTGCCCAGGCTTACCTTCACTGGTCGCGGATCTCGTCTTACGGCGATCCGGTGGGCTGGGTTCGGCGGGTTGCGTTGAACCGTCTGTTCAATGTCCGTCGGGGCCGGTTCCGCCGGTGGCGAGCAATGGGGAGGTTGAGCTCGTTGCATCCCGATGTAACGGATGAGGCGACACAGGTCACCAACCGTGTCGATGTCAACGCTGCCCTTGAAGAGCTGTCGCTACGGCAGCGGACTGCTGTGGCGCTCTACTACGTCGAAGACCTCCCGGTGGCAGAGATCGCCATTGTCCTCGGTGTATCGCAGGGGACGGTCAAGTCTCAATTACATCGCTCTCGGGAAGTGCTTCGCCAGAGGATGGAGGTGCGTCATGAACAATGATGAGCAGATCCGCCGCGTGATTGTCGCCTCGCTGCCCGATGTCGACGACGAGCAGGGCTGGGCGGGAGTGCAGGCACGGATTGGCCCAGCCCGGCGACGCCGTCGCCTCATGCAGTCCGCGGCTGCCGTGACCGTCGGTGCTGTGCTCGTCGGACTCGGCATCGGTACAAGGGCTTGGCTGACAGATAGCCCTGACGTTGCCGAAACCAACGACACAACTACGACCTCCACCACAATCGGCACAGCCACCGAATGCCTCAGCCCACTAATCACAGACGACGATATCGCCTACCTCGAACGTTGGACCGCGGGCGGCACAAGTCTGCGAGCTGATCGCTGCGTGCTCGCCGGCGTCACTGGACCGGAACCCGACGTCACCCCGGAAGGTCTCGGTGTCGAGATGCCCCTACACCCTGACCGCCTCTCCGACGACGTGGTCCTGCCACACAGCGCCCTCATGCCCCCGGTCGACTACTACCCGATCGTTCACCTAGGACAAGTCGACGTCACCGACACCCATGGCTATCTGTATTGGGTCAGCGGTGCGTCGAGTGGGCCGGTACCGAACATCGGCGGCGCCACAGGGAGCCCGGGTGACACCATGGCCACACAGACCGGGATCTGGGCTGTGGACACCAGCTACCCCACCATTACCGTCTACGTAATCGTTCCGGCTGAAGCGTCGATCGCTGCGCTGGAGATGGACAACATTCCCGTTGCATGGCAGCGACCCGTTGCGAAAGCGGCCGTCTTCGTAATCGATGAAACTCAACTCGAGTCCTCGCCAAGCCGCATCACGGTGACCATCTACGACCAAAGCGGAGCCACCATCGACCGGTATGAGGGGAACCTGGACTGACCAAATCGCGGCACCATACGGACCCACCGAACGCTCACGTCCGCGCACGCTATCGAGCACCCACCTGCCTCCGGGATGGGGCAGATCGGTAGTCGTATCGGTGTGGAAAACAGGCACCAGGTCGTGCGGGAAACCGGTACTGATAGGTGCGGGAAAGCGGCATTGCGCCTTCGATGGTTGAGTACTGGCAAAGACTGCTGGATCAGCTGCTGGCAGAGATGGTGGCCGAACTGCCGGCATCGCTGGTGGTCGGACTCCGTGCGATCGGCATGACAACAACCGCGGCGTGGCACGCCAGGACAATCGTCCGATTGGATCGTGAAGCGGAACCTGCCGCTTTCCGGGCAGAACCCGTTGCTGCTTCGTGGGATCTGCCAGAACCAGTGCTGTTGGAGCAATCCGCCCGGTGGGCAAACACGCCACGTTCCTGCTCGTCGCCAAACACAAGGTATCGTCCGAAGGTGATCGATCCGATAACCGGCTATGTCCGGGTCAAGGCTGTCTGCCTCTTCGTGAAAGGGGACTTGCTATTGGCGATTAACGGCTTTGACCCAACCAAACGGCAGCGTTTCTGGGTGCCCGTAGGGGGCAGGGTCGAGTTCGGCGAGTTGAGCCGCCGCACCATCGCTCGCGAGGTGCGAGAGGAACTCTCGGCGGAGATCACAGAGTTGAACCTCCTCGGTGTGCTCGAGAACGTATTCAGGTTTGATGGGTCTCCGGGTCATGAGGTAGTTTTTGTCTATGACGCAAGGTTCGTTGACAGCTCGATCTACCTGCTCAGCGAGATCACCGGCGTCGAGGGCGATGAGGAATTCACCGCTCATTGGATCGACCCGAATGCCCCCAAAAACGGTTGGCCGCTCTACCCCGAGGGGTTGCCGGGGTTGCTGGGGAACGAGAGCAATCGCCCAGTCGGTTGACACCACCTAGATCACCCACCACCCGGAACGTCACCGAGCTTCCACGAGCTAGAGATATCCGGCAATACCGCTCTGGCTGGTTCCCCTGTCCGCGGGGGTGTGACGGGCGTGCGCGGTTCCCACCCCTTCGGTTAGATACGGATGTGTTCTCCCCACGATGTTGTAACAGCTACGCTCGCCGCTGATGACTGTGGTGGCCGACTCGAGTGCTGTGCTCCGGTCTGAGATACGGTTGCTGGGCAACCTTCTCGGGCAGACTCTGGTGCGGCAGGAAGGCCAGCACCTGCTCGACCTGGTGGAGCGGGTGCGGGCATTGGTAAAGCAGGTTCGAGACACGGAAGGCACCGACGAGTCGGCAGAGTGCCGGCAAGAGTTGCTGGCGCTACTCGGAGGGCTGGACCTGCCAACGATCATCTCGCTGGTACGTGCCTTCACCACATACTTCTACCTCGCCAACGTCGCCGAGCAGACCTACCGGCTCGACGACCAGGCAATGCGGCGCAACCAGCACCACGCCATCCTGTCCGCCACGATAGACAGGGTGCTGGCCGAACCGGTGCCCGCTGATCTGATCCAGCAGGTGGTCGACCGGCTCGATGTCCGCCCGGTGTTCACCGCACATCCCACCGAAGCCGCACGTCGCTCCATCCGCACCAAGATCATCCGTCTCGCCGAGATCCTCGAACTGCGTGCCGACCCCAGGCTCAGCGATTCCGCCGTTGCCCGCACCGAACGTCAGCTCGCTGAGTTGATCGATCTGATCTGGCAGACCGATGAGCTGCGGGTGGAGCGTCCCACGCCTGTGGACGAAGCGCGCACCATCCTCGACTACTTCGACCAGATCTTCACGGACGTGGCCCCCGATCTGTTCGATGAGCTCGAGTTTCAGCTCGGTCGGGCCGGTGCGACGATGACACTCGACGCTCACCCGCTCCACTTCGGAACCTGGGTCGGTGGCGACCGCGACGGCAACCCGAACGTCACAGCGGCGACCACGTTGTCGGTCCTGGAGCAACAGCATCAGCATGCACTGCGAGGTCTCATCGCCGCGGTGGAGAAGCTGTCGACGGACCTCAGTGCCTCGGAGCGTCTGGTCGACATCAGCGATGAGCTCCAGGCCTCGCTGGAGAAGGATGCAGAGCTGATGCCGGCAGTCCACCAGCGATTCAGCCGTCTCTCGGCGGGTGAGGCTTACCGGCAGAAAGCGGCATACATACACCAGCGTCTGATCAACACCAGGGCCCGGATCGCCGACAACGCTGCCCGTCAACCGGGTCTCGACTACGAGAGTGCAGGCGACCTGCTCGACGAACTTGCCGTCATGTATCGCTCCCTACACGCAGCCCGGGGTGGGCTCATCGCCGACGGGATCCTCAAGCAACTGATCCGAAGGGTCGCCGCCTTCGGATTTCGGCTCGCCACCATGGATGTCCGGGAGCATGCCACCAAACACCATGCGACGCTCGCCGACCTATACACACGGCTGGGGGAGACAGGCTATTCCGACCTCGATCGAACCGCACGTACCAAACGCCTCAGCCGCGAGCTGGAGGGTCACCGGCCGCTGGCGCCGCTGATCACCGTCCTCGAAGGTGAATCGAAGCGAACACTCGACACGTTCCACGGGATCCGCGAAGCGCTCGAACGTTACGGCGAGGACACCATCGAGAGTTACATCATCTCCGAGACCCGGGGCGCAGACGATGTGCTCGCCGCCGTCGTTCTCGCCAGAGAGGCGGGGTTGATCGACCTCTACTCGGACATTGCCCGGATCGGGTTTGTGCCGCTGTTCGAGACGATCGACGAGGTGCGCGCCGCCGGCGACATCCTCGGCGAGATGCTGTCCGATCCGGCCTACCGGGAGATCGTCACCCTGCGGGGCGACATCCAGGAAGTGATGCTTGGCTACTCCGATTCGAGCAAGCACGGTGGTCTGGCCACGTCGCAATGGGAGCTGTATCGAGCGTCGAGGGCGTTGCGGGACGCCGCCATCGGCCACGGCGCCGAGCTGCGGCTGTTCCACGGCCGGGGAGGGACCGTCGGACGTGGAGGTGGCCCAACCGGCGAGGCGATCATGGCCCAGCCTTGGGGCACCATCGACGGCCGGATCAAGATCACAGAACAAGGTGAGGTCATCGCCGACAAGTACGGACTGCCCGACATGGCGGCGATCAATCTCGAAGTGCAGGTCGCCGCGACCCTGGAGGCCTCCCTACTGCACCGCAGCTCCCGGCAGCCGGACTCGGTTCTGGCCGACTGGGACCGGGCCATGGACACGGTGAGCTCTGCCGCCTATCGCAAGTACCGGGAGCTCATCGAGACTCCCGACCTGGTCGAGTACTTCCTCACGTCGACGCCTGTTGAGGAATTGGGTTCGATGAACATCGGCTCCCGCCCGGCGCGGCGGCCCGGCGGGGGCGCCGACAACGTGGGCCTCGAGGGGATGAGGGCCATCCCCTGGGTCTTTGGCTGGACCCAATCACGCCAGGTGGTACCCGGCTGGTTTGGTGTCGGCACCGGGCTGGCGGCCGCCCGCCGCGACGGCTTTGACGACCTCATCGACTTCATGTACCGGGAGTGGCCCTTCTTCCGGGCTTTTGTCTCAAACGTCGAGATGACCCTGTCAAAGACCGACCTCACCGTCGCAGCACAGTATGTCGGCACCTTGGTCGCCCCCGGCCGGCGCCATCTTCTCGAGGTGATACGCGAGGAATTCAACCTGACCGTTGCACAGATCCTCGAGATCACCGGTGACACCGAACTGCTCGACCGCTATCCCGTGCTCAAACGAACGCTCGCCATCCGGGACCGCTATCTCGACCCGATCAGCTATCTACAGGTGGCTCTTTTGGAACGGTCGCGCTCGGGGGAGGGCCATGACCCGGATTTACGCCGGGCGCTGCTGCTGACGGTGAACGGGCTTGCCGCCGGTCTACGCAACACCGGGTGAGCGATGCTGCTTGACCTCGATTCCCTGCGAACATCCGATATGCCGGTCCCCGCCGGGTGGCGTAGCCGCGTCGTGTCCGACGGGGCAGGCTTCACCGTGCGCGGCGACAAGACGGCGGCACCCGATGTACTCCTCTCCGCGACTGCGGGAGTGGTCGTATCCGACCGAATCGAAGATGTCGTCGAGCGGCTGCGGTCAAATGGGGTCGAGCCTCGACCGAGCGCTTTTGCCGTGAGCGCGCTCTTACAATCCGGGCTGGTGCCGCCACCGCACAGCGAGTTCGAAGACATCTACACCCTGACTATGGGGGACGTGGTGCGGGTGTCATGGCCCGACGATCGGCCCCGTCTCGACTTCGACATCGACTACCCGTGGTTTGCCGGCAGGTCGCGCAATGACGGCGACCCGAGCGAGCGGAAGCTCCTCGACCTGCTCACCGCCGCAACCGTGGCCGACCTCGACGCAGCCGGTGGCAGTGGATTCCTGATGCTCAGCTCCGGCAAGGACTCAGCCGCGGTTGCCCTGGCGCTCGCCGAGGCGGGCCGCACCGACGTACCCTGTGTCACCTATCGCGCCGGGATGGACGACCCTGAGCCGGCGGTTGCCGCCGACATCTGCCGCAGGCTCGGGCTGGAACATCGGGTGGTCGACGCCCCGGCTGACCCGGTCCGGGTCGAGGAAATCCTCACCCGGTTCTTCGAGGTCGCTCCCCGCCCCGGGACCGACCTAAAGCAGATCCCGTATGTCTTCGCCACAGCAAGTGCCGGGTGCGACGGCGGCACCGTCATCGACGGAGGTGGCAACGACTCGTACATGGGCTACCCGGTGACGGGTAGGTGGGCAATGAAGACCCGGCTGCGGTTGCGAGGCCGGTGGTTACGCGACTTCGTACAGCAACACACCCCGGTCGATTCTCCAGTCAACTACCTCGCCAGGTCACGGCTGGAGACGATGCTCGCCGGCCGGCTGCTGCGCTTCCACGAGCTCTCCCGGTTTATGCCGGGCGCCGTCGATGCCGGTGAGTTCTGGGCCGGACTGTCGCAGGAGACCGCGCGGCTCGATCTGTTCGATGTGTATGCGTTCATCGAGCGCTACGCCACCCCGCCGGCGTCGATGAAGAAACACACGCTTTCTGCCAATGCCATCGGCTGCACGGCATCGGTACCGTGGTGCAACCACGAGATTGCCGACTACTACTTCAATCTGCCGGAGGAGCACCGCTACGACCGGAAGCGGGGTGTCAACAAGCTGCTGCTGCGCCGCATGCTGCTCGAATACCTGGACTACGACGCCGACGAGATCGGCAAGCACTACTTCTCGTTCGACGGGGCCCGCTTCGTTGCCCGCAACCGTGGCTTCATCCGGTCGGAGATCGTCTCGTGTGACCTGTGGGACCGGGACCGGCTCGGGACGGTTATCGACTGGCTCGACGCCGTCGATACCAGGCCGTTGCTCCATCACGCCATACTCACCTTGTTCATGGTTTCGGGATGGCACAACCACAGCTCGCTCGACGTGGCGACGTTGGCCCCAAACCCGGCGATGGGAGGCTGAGATGTCAGGTCAGGTCACGATCTCGATCACCTATCCGATGGCCGTCCGCAGGGAGAGCCCGCACGGGGTGTGGTATTCGAGCGGGTTGCCGGATGCCGAGGTCGAGCGCCTCGCAGTTGCGGCCGACCCGCGGCCGGCAGCCGAGGAAGCAGTCCACGGGGCACGCAACGCCAGTGTCATCTTCGTCGAGATGGAGGCGGGTACGCCGGTAGGGGTGACGGTTTGGCGGGGGCTGCTTGGTGTGCACGAAGTGTTCTACGCCCAAATGGGTGGTGGCGGCTGGTACCTCACCGATCATTTCCACAACGCCATCGCCGCGGTGCCCGAGCCGCAGCGACAGATGTCGGACCATGCCTTGCTCCAGCACTATGTCGGGGCCGGTGTCTACGGACGTGCCACCTATTCGCGGGGCGTCGACCGGCTGAGTTACGGCGACCGTCTCGACATTGACCTGCACCAAGACACCTCGGCGATCGTGGTGTTCAGCAGACACACCTCCACGGCCACCGACGAGCCGATGAATGTGCATCTCGACCGTCTCGACGGGGCGTTCGAGGATGTCATCGATTCGGTTCGCTCTTTACCGCGTCTCGGTGTCGGCTTCTCCGGCGGTGTCGACTCGACCCTGCTGCTGGCGTATCTCGGCAACGACGGCATCCCGCTTACGTTGGTTCCGGGGGTGCCCGAGTTCGCAGCGGAGACTGAGTACGCCCGTGGTGCGGCCCGGTTGCTCGGGCGTGAGATCGTCGAGTTGCCGGTCGCCGAGGCCGACTACCTCCACCATCTCGAACACAGCATCGAGACGATGGGGATGCCGGTGGAGAGCTCTGTCGTCCCGGTGCTCGCCAGGCTGTACGAGCACGAATCATCTGTGTTTGTGCTCGGGGAGGGAGCCGATAGCGCGTTCGGTTCGGGCCGTGGCATCCGCCGGCTGGCGTCGCTGCTGTCGAACCGAGCGGGACGGACCATGCTGGGATGGATGGAGGGGGACGGGAAACTGGGTCGGAGGGCGCACCAGATTGGTGAGTATGCGGCACTATTCGCACAGCCCCCGCTGTCTCCCGACGGCTATGCGGCCAGCATGCTGCAATCCCACGGGGATCTGTCGGGTACGCTCAGAATCTTTGGAGAGCCGGCCGTCGCCGCCCTCAACCGCCACACCGTCGAGGAGGTGGTCGACAGGGTGGAGCTGGAGACAGCCGAGAGTGACGGTTTCTTCCGGCATATCGAACTGGCGCAGTGGCGGGTCATCTTCGCCGATTTGGCGATGGGCGGCACCCACGACGCTCAGGCACTGGGCAAGAGCCAGGTTCAGCCGTATCTGAGCTGGCGGGTCATTTCGGAGCATCTCAAGGTGCCGGCCCGGTCCCGCTACTACAAGGGGTTCACCGGCAAATGGATGCTCAAGGAACTGCTCACGAGGCGGGTCAAGGAGTACAAGACGAACAAACGCAAACTCCCAACGGGTCTCCCCTTCGAGCGCTTCTTCGAGGCGGGCCCGCTGACGGGGGTGTGGGACCGCTACGAGATTCCCGACGTGATCCCGCAGGATCTGCGTTTCGAGGTGCGAACCACGGCAACGCCGTTGACCTGGAAGGCGATCACCCACGCCATCTGGGAGGCACGGGTCATGACGAGCCGGGATCTCGTGCCGCTTCCGGCGAGCGTCTCCGACCGTTGGCCGAAGGAGACCTAGCTCGGGCCCTCCCGGTGTTCTGCGTAGTGTCTGGCCAGCTTGGCCCGATACCAGGCCACTTGGGCGGTGTCACGCATTGCGTGCCCAAGCGGGCGGGCGAAGGCGTCTGTGGCCCGGGCGGTCAGGGCCACCAGCACCAGGATCGGGCTGGTGATGATGGCGACGGCGGCCATCTGCCGGGCCTTCTGAGCACCGAGCAACTCGTTTATGTCGAGATACATCGCCGCCGAGATGAGGTTGGCCACGATGGTGAACGCAACAAGCCCACCCACGGTGTAGGCCGCCGGCACAAGGTCCTTCATGGGGTTGAGCAACCACGGTGACGCTGCCGCCGCCAGGTACAGCACACCGCCACCCATCATGATCAACAGGTAGATACGCCGGGTGCGGCGGGCTGCTTGGAGGTCGTGACGCATCGCAGCTTCCATCGCCCGTGGGGCGAGCACCGCCGTCAGCCCCGTTGCCAGCACGAGTACCGGCTGAGCGACCACCCTGGCTGCCTCGGCGTAGCCCAGGGCTTCGGCACCGGCGAGTGCGGCGACGATGGCGGCCACCGCAAAGTGGGAGATGTTCGGCACCAGCGCCTGGGTGAGCAGCCAGCGCCCCTGGCGGGCCAGTTCCCGGAAGCGGAGAGGTTCATCGAGTGGTTGTTGATGGCGGACATCGCCGAGGATCAGCCCGGTGGTAAGCGACAGAGCGTTGGCGATTGCGAGCGAACCGAATGGCATCACCGCCACCGGTGCGTCGAGGACCCACATCACGCCGAGGCTGACGACGACCCCACCGAATTGGACCCCTGAGACGGCGGCGGCTTGCCAGTTGAGTTCTGCGATGTGGAGCAGCCTGCGTATGTGGTCCTGGAGGGGTGAGAGTACGGTGGTGATCCCCGCAGTGATGGTCAGCCCCCAAAGCACATCCGGGTCGGTGAGCGATCGCGACATGAACGCGGCGATGAAGACGGCGAGCGAGCCGAGCAGCGCCATGGGTATCCCCAGTCGCAGGGTGTCCCGGGCACGTCGCATCCGGTCTGCAACAGGGAAAGACACGGCGTTGACCTCCGCCGGGATGAGGATCAAATCCCAGGAAAGCACCACCCCGAGCCCGAATGCGGTAAAGAAGATCGCATACACGCCACGGTCGACGGCGTTGAACAGGTTGACCGCGCTCAGCCCTGCCGCAAAGGTGGCCAGTGAAGCAAACGCGGCATCGGCAACGCCGGCGGGGAGCCGTCGTGCGGTCCCGCGGCTCGACTGTGCCTGTTCGGTTGAATCCACCACATTCGTCTCTATCTCCGGCGAGGTGGGCATGGTATCGGGCGTACTCTCGGCTGGTGATCGAGCGTGGTCCGGTTTCGACTAATGGTGACTATCCGCGCAACGTGGTTTCCGGATGTCATCCGAGGTCGAATGGAGCGATCGGTGACCTCGGCTCCCAACCTCGGTCGGTCCCTCGGCGGCACGCCCGTCAGACGACAGCAGTGGCGCCCGAGTCGGTCTCGGCGTCTCCTCGCTCGAGCCACACGTCAAGATGGGAGCGCTCGCTCAGCGGGAACGACCGATCCAATGCGAACGCTGGCTCGAGGACGGCGTGCATCGACAGTCGGGTGTGGATGTAGGTCGTGTACTCGTACTGCTCCCCCGTCGTCGTGTTGATGTAGGTGGCGACCCAGCACCGGCCGGCGGGCTGGTGCTCGGTGAACGTCCAGGTGATCCGCTCAGGCTCCTCCAAATCGACGCCCCCGCCCGCAGCACGGGCGTCGGCCAGATACTCGTCACCGTCCAGGTAGTGGATGAGGACCCGGCCTCCCGGCACGAGCCCGCGATGCACCCGCTCCATTCCCGTTTCGAATTCGGCGTGTGACAGGTCGGCGATGGAGTTCCCCATCAGTAGCGCGACGTCGAAGCGACGATCTCCATGATCGCGTTGTGAGACGTCCGCCTGAACGAAGGTGGCGTCCAGCCCGCGTTCGTCCGCCTCGGAGCGGGCCCTCGCGATCATGTGGGCTGCCACGTCGACGCCCTCCACCCGGGCACCGAGTTCAGCCGCCCACAACGACCAGACCCCGGCGCCGCAGCACAGGTCGAGCACTTGGCAGCCCTCGCTGACGAACGGGCGCACATGGGGCCCGATCAGCCCGACGGCGGTGTCCGCTTCCGCGGAGCCGGGGACGAATCGGCCCCCGATCCACTCGTAAAGCATGATCGGGTCACCCATGATTCCAAGATACTCGGACCGAGCGAACGGAGGCCGCCGTCAGAAGTGCCCCGACTCGGCCGGCGTGCGGAGACATCGCCGGAGGCGAAAGAGGTTTACGGGGTCAGGGACGTCGAGCCACGAACACATACTCTCGGCTCTCGCTGTCGAGGGGCTTTCGATCGAAGGATCCGTAGAGGGCCTCCAGTTCGAGGCCGGCAACGTCGATCAGTCCGAGCCACTCGTTCTTGGTCGCCCACCAGAGTGAGCTCTTGTCGCCCGATTCGAGCACGATGTCGATTCGGTTGTCCGCCACGTCGTACCGCATCGTGTGCGGGACCGGCTCATCGTGTGGCTGACCGTCCAGCCCGGCGGCGATGTGGTGGTCGAAGGCAAACACGTTCCAAGCGAACCGGCCACCCGGCTGGAGCGCCTGGGTGACTCGCTCGAAGGTTCGCCGCCGATCGTTCCACGCCGGTAGGTGGAATAGGGCTCGGGCAGGGCAGTAGATCAACGCGGCCGGTTGGGTGAGTTCGAAGTCACGCATGTCCTCGAGGCGGAGATCGAGGCGCACCCCGCCCGCCTCGGCAGCCTCGACTGCCTGGGCGAGCATTGCGGGAGAGGTGTCGATGCCGATCACGGTCTGCCCCGTCGCACGGGCCACTGGGATCGCAACACGACCGTTGCCGACGGCCAACTCGACGATCGGACCCGATGCTTGTCGTGCCAGATCGACATAGAACGGAATGTCCTCGGTCACCTCCGAGTACCACTCGTCGTAGCGGTCAGCGAACGCTTCGTCCATCGACATGACCGAATCGTACGCCCTGAGCCTCATTTCAGCGCCGGGACCGTGCCCCACCCGCGGCCGGCTTGCGGGAACGCGTCGCCAGACGCCACCCGGGCTTCCCAAGTCAGCCTTCGCGGAGAGGATGACCCTCAGGTCAGTGGCGTCGACTTCCGGGTACTGGTCGCGGGACCCAATTGGAGGGTCAGGAGCCGGTCTGGCTGGTCGTGGCGGCGAGGTCACAACCGGGATCAGCCGATCGGCTCGCTTGACGTGGTGCACAGCGAGGTCGGCGGTGGTGGTAGGTCTTCTCGCGTGGGAATCGATCGACTCTACGATGCTCCACAATGACCCGTATGCCCTCAAACCCGACGTCGCTGACCTGGAGCGAGGTCACGACGCGCCGCGTCGAGCGCCACTCATTGGCCGAGCCCGCCACCGGGATTACGCCTGCAGATATCGCACGGACCATGTGCGGTGTTCACGCACAGATCATGAGTGCTGCAGAGATATCGATCGGGCGGCGTCTGATTGGTGTAACCAGATCAGACGTGAGACGAGCTATCTGGGAAGAGCGCACGCTGGTCAAGACGTTTGGGCCCCGCGGTACCGTGCACCTTCTCCCCACGGCGGACCTCCCCATGTGGACGGGGGCACTTTCGGCGCTGCCCCCGTCGGTGCCGAACCACCCGGAACCGATCCGATTCACGTCTGACGAGTTAGACGAGGTCGTAGCCGCCATCGGGGACGCCCTCTCTAGTACGGAGCTCACCATCGACGAGTTGACGGCGGCGATCGAGGACCGCACCGGCCCGTGGGCCGTCGAACGAACCATGGATGCGTTCCAGGACAAGTGGCCCCGCTGGCGTCAGGTTACAAGCACCGCTGCCCACCGCGGTGTGCTCTGTTTCGGGCCGAATCGGGGACGGAGGATCACATACGCGAGCCCGCAACGGTGGCTACCGGGCTTCCGACCACAGCACAGCGACCCGGCCCTTGGGGGGTTACTCAACCGGTACCTGCATGCCTACGGACCGGCAACGCCGGAGGACTTCGCCCAGTGGTTGAACATCCCGCGGTCGGCTGCGACCGGGTTGTTCGACCGGCACCGCGACATGCTTGAACCGGTCACGCTCGACGGCGAAACGGCATGGGTCGTTGCGGGTGACACGGCGACACCGGATCAGCCGCACCGCGGCATCCGGCTGCTCCCCTACTTCGACGCCTACGTAGTCGCCTGCCGGCCCCGCCGTCTGCTGTATCCCGGACCGGCAGCTGCACGGGCACTCAGCCCAACGGGACAGGCGGGGAACTTCCCGGTGATGCTCGTCGACGGTGTCGTTGGTGGCGTGTGGCACCAGAAGCGTTCCGGGCGCAAGGTCGCCATAACCGTCGAGCCGCTCGGTGACCTCACAGCAGGCCGCCGCCGCGAATTGGATCGAGAGATCGAGCTTGTCGGCACCGTGATGGAAGCCGAACCCAATCTCACGATCGGCAAAGTGAATGTTGGCCCGCATGCGTGAGCGAGCTACAGACATCTCAACGTGCTCGTATCCCCAGCGATGGCGGACCCGGGGTCGCTGCTGCAGGAGCATCGACGACTGACGGAGATTTCCATGCGACGACCCTTGTCGGCCGCGACCGCGGTACCGCTGCTGGAACCGGGCTGCGTTCGACAGCGCTACCGCGGTTAGGCATCTGGCGCCTCGGTCCGCACCACCGACTGAACGATCACCGCTCCTTTGGGTAGCCCGTCAGTTGTTGGCTGAGCGCCAGGCGGCGCGGAGTTTTGTCTTCTTGCCGGACTCGAGAATGGCGCCCCGGTAGATGCGGCCACCCAGCTTTACCAGCAGCATCGTGGTGAGGATCACCAGGGCGATCGCCAGCAGCACCTCCCACAATGCGACGTCGCCGACGGTTGACCGGACCGCCATCACCATTGGAGACCAGATGGGTATGAGCGAAGACACCCGGACGATCCACAAGCCAGGATCGATCAGCGCCATCTGACCGAAGAAGAACCCGGGCACGATCAGCAACACCGGCAGCATCGCCACACCCTGCATGTCCTCCTGACGGGAGATGGTGGCTCCGAGCGACCCGTACATGAAGCTGTAGAAGGTGTAGCCGAGCAGATACCACATGATCAACAGCCCGAACAACTGGAGTCCGAAACCACCGAAGTCGATGTCGGCGAGGTCGGCCACCGAGACCGTAAACAGCAGCGCCCCGGCAAGTGCCACCATCTGAAGCAATCCGAGCAAACCGATCCCGAGAACCTTGCCTACCAGCACCTGGGTCGGCTTGACCCGTGACAACACCACTTCGACGACGCGAGTCTGCTTCTCCTCCATAACACCCATCATGACGAACTGGCCAAAGATGAGGATGGAGATGTACAGGAGCATCAGGGACGCAAACGCGGCTAGCTCCTTGGCGTCGTCCTGCTCGGTGCTTGGTGGCTCGAGGGTGCGTTCTGTGAACTCCACCGGCACCAAAAGCGAGCCCACCTCGGCGTCGGATAGACCCATTTCCTCGGCGTTGATCAGCCGCTGGGCGGTGGCGATGCCGCCCGTTACCGCGGCTGAAAGCTGAAGAGACGACTCTTCGTTGAAGATGAGTTCGGATACCCCGTCGACGACGACGGCTACGTCTCCGTCACTTAGCGCCGTCTCTGCGGAAGCGAGGTCATCGAAGCGTTCGAGCTCGACATCGATGTTGAGCAGATCCGCCTGCTGGTTGATCGCCTCTTCGGAGCCGCCCGGCTGGTCACCGACGAGGGCGATCACTCTGGCCTCGTCGTCGCCGGACGCAAGTGCGATGATCGGGCCGATGAGTACAACGATACCGATGATGAGCAGCATCGAGAATAGAAACGCCTTGCTGCGGAGCCGTTGAGTGAAGTCACGTCTGGCAAGCTGAAAAACCCGCTGGGCCGCTGTCATCGCCGCACCGCCTCTCGGAACAGGTCGGTCAGATGCGGCGGTTCGAATGCGAACCTGGTGATCTCACCATCACGGGCCGCCAGGTCGAGGATGGGGGCGAGGTCGGACCGGCGATCGAGGACGTAGCGGTGCCTGCCGTTGGCCGACACGCTGCCGACGCCCTCGAGCTCCCTCGCCCACGTTTGCCCGTTCACCTCAACATGGAGGTAGCGGGTGGGCGAGGTGTGCTGCAGCTCGTTGACGTCGCCGGCGAGCACCGAGCGCCCGTGGTCGATGATCACGACGTCCTGGCAGACGTCGGCGACAAGATCGAGCTGATGGCTCGAGAACACGATTGCCACGCCACGATCCGCCAGTGTCCGCAGCACCCCGGCCATGGTATCGACCCCGATCGGGTCGAGGCCGGCGAACGGCTCGTCCAGGATCGCCACCACCGGGTCGTGAACCAGCGCGGCTGCGAGCTGCACCCGTTGCTGGTTTCCGTGCGACAGCTCTTCCAGCTTCGAGTCGAGCCGGTCGCCGAGGTCGAGGGCGCGCAGCCACCGCTCGGCGGATTCGGTCGCAGCCGACCTGTCTAGACCGGAGAGCCTGGCGAAGTGAGTGACCTGGTCGCCGATCTTCATCTTGGGGTACAGCCCTCGCTCTTCCGGCATGTAACCGAACGTGAGCATGGTTGGCTCGTCGATGCGCTGGTTGTTCCACGTCACCTCACCCGCATCGGGATTGACGAGACCAAAGACACACCGCATCGCGGTTGTCTTGCCTGCCCCGTTCGGGCCCAAAAACCCGAGAATGCGTCCCGGTTGGGCCGCAAAGCTCAACCCGTCGAGCGCGGCGACATCGCCGAAGCGCTTGTGAAGGGCGTCGAATCTGAGCATGCTTGCCTCCGGTGTTCCCCGCTAGTTCAGTCCGCTGGCCGGTGACGGCGCAAGTGCGTCAGCGGACATATCGAGTCGCGGTGTTGGGAAAATCCGACTCCAGCCAGGCGAAGCCACGATAGGGCATCCCACACATCACCGGGTCGAACACAAAGTCGTCCGGCATCGAGTACTTGTCCCGGTAGGTGCGGAAGACGGTTTCGAGTGTCTCCGGCTCAGTAGTGGTAGACAGCTCGCAGTGGAGGATGACGACATCGTCGCCACTCTCGAGGTGGATCACGGCCCTTGGTTTGTGGGCGATGTTCTTGCCCTTCGTGGAGGCCGGATCTGTGCTGAAATACAGGCGATCGTCGTGCCACACACCCCATACAGGCGTGCTGTGCGGGTTGCCGTCCGGATCGGCGGTGGCGACCCAGTAGTTGCGCGATGCGGCGAGCTTCCCGGATGTGTCGTTCCAGGCAATGGTTCCGGCAGCGTCGCTGGTGATGCCGTATCCGGGAGTGAATTGTGGTCTTTCCGGTTTCATCGGGTTTTCTCCAGAATTCTCTTGACCCTCACGTAACGTGAGGGTTTAGGGTTGGGGTATGAGTGAGCTGACTGTCGGATCCCTGGCCCGTCTCGCCGGTGTCACCGTGCGGACGTTGCACCACTACGACGATATCGGTCTCGTGGTGCCTGCAGGACGTACCGGCTCGGGATACCGGACCTATGGCGCCGACGAGGTGGAACGTCTCCAGGAGGTGCTGTTCTTCCGAGAGTTGGGATTCCCACTCGACAGGATACGAGAGATCGTGGCGAGACCCGGCTACTCGCGGGTGGATGCTCTCACACAGCAGCGGAAGATGCTCGAGGCTCGGGCCGAACGTCTGTTGGAGATGATCGACACCGTCGACCACGCGATCGCCGCAGAGACAATAGGAGTGAAGATGAAAAGCGAAGACATGCTCGAAGTATTTGGTGACTTCGATCCCTCGGAGTACGAGGACGAAGCAAGGGAGCGCTGGGGCGACACCGACGCCTACAAGGAGTCGGCTCGGCGGGCCGCCGGCTACACGAAGGACGACTGGAAGACCATGCAGGCGGAAATGAACGAGGTCAATCAGGCTCTGTTGAAGCTGATGGCCGGCGGCTCTCCGGCCGATGATCCGCAGGCTATGGCTCTCGCAGAGCAGCACCGGTTGCACATCAGCAAGTGGTTCTACGACTGCTCGAAAGAGATGCACGCAGGTCTCGGAGCGATGTACGTTGCCGATGCACGGTTCCAGGAGAACATCGACAAGGCGGGCGAGGGTCTGGCGGAATACCTGTCGGCAGCCATAGCCGCCAATGCGGCCACATAATCCCGCCAGGTTGACCGGGCGGCGATCGTAAACGGCGATTCGCCGCCCGTCCCGCCCCCCTCGCCCGGCCCTGGGGCCGGTCGATCCCCCCGAAATGGCGGGGGATGATTGTTTGGGCACACACATTCCTCTCCCTTCGGGAGAGGACAGGCGAGGCGTATCGGAAGCCGATACGGCAGCGATGCAGGTGGGCCACGACACATTCCTCTCCCGTCGGGAGAGGACAGGCCGAGGTGTATCGGAAGCCGATACGGCAGCGAGGCAGGTGGGCCAGGACATTCCTCTCCCTTCGGGAGAGGACAGGCGAGCGTCAGCGAGGCAGGTGAGGGGTTCTTCTAATCCAAACCTTGAATCCATAAGGCCCTCATCCCCCTTCGCTTCGCTCGGGTACTTCTCCCGGAGGGAGAAGAATGCGTGGCTCATCCCCCTTCGCTTCGCTCGGGTACTTCTCCCGGAGGGAGAAGAATGCCGTGGCTCTGGTTGGCAACGGCGGTCGCCGCTCGTCCTGCCCCCCTCGCCCGGCCCTGGGGCCGGTCGATCCCCCCGAATTGGGGGATGATTGTTTGGGCACACGCATTCCTCTCCCTTCGGGAGAGGACAGGCGAGACGTATCGGAAGCCGATACGTTGGCGAGGCAGGTGGGCCAGGACATTCCTCTCCCTTCGGGAGAGGACAGGCGAGGCGTATCGGAAGCCGATACGGCAGCGAGGCAGGTGAGGGGTTCTTCTAATCCAAACCTTGGATTCACAAGGCCCTCATCCCCCTTCGCTTCGCTCGGGTACTTCTCCCGGAGGGAGAAGAATGGGTGGTTCATCCCCCCTTTGCTGCGCTCGGGTACTTCTCCCGGAGGGAGAAGAATGTTTGGCTCATCCCCCTTCGCTTCGCTCGGGTACTTCTCCCGGAGGGAGAAGAATGTGTGGCTCTGCTTGGACAACTGTGGTCGGGGTGCGAGGGTGGCGGTAGCCTGGCGGGGTGCGAGTTCAGCTCTTTGTCACGTGTTTGGTCAACAGTCTCTACCCCGATGTTGGCAAGGCCACCGTGAAGCTGTTGGAGCAGGCCGGGTGTCGGGTCGAGTTCCCGCTCGACCAGACCTGCTGCGGCCAGCCCGCATACAACGGCGGGTTCCGGAAGGAGGCACGGGCACAGACAAGGCAGACCCTCGATGTCCTCGACGCCACCGACGGTCCGATCGTTGTTCCCTCCGGGTCCTGCGCGGCGATGCTGATCCATCACAGCCCGGAACTGGTGGGCGACGACGCCGACTATGGCGCCAAGGCCACACGGGTCGCGGAGCGCACCCGGGAGCTGACTTCGTTTCTCGTCGAGGATCTGGGGTTCACCCCGGCTGATGTGGCCGGGGGACACACCGCTACCTATCACGCATCGTGCCACGGACTACGTGGGCTCGGCATAAAGCAGCAGCCAAAACGACTTCTAGACGACGTGGGTGTGACACGTGTCGAGCTCACCGGCGAGGATGAATGCTGCGGCTTTGGCGGTCTGTTCTCGATCAAATCCCCCGAGGTCTCGGTGGCGATGATGGAGACCAAGATCGCACAGATCGAGGCAAGCGGAGCCGATACCGTCGTCGGGGTGGATGTCAGCTGTCTGATGCACATCGGCGGCGGCTTGAAGAGACGGGGCAGCCCGATCAGAACCCGGCACATCGCCGAGATCCTGGCCGGGGACGACCAATGACGACGTTCCGGGAGCGGATCCAGGACGCGTTTGCCGAGGGTGTCCCGATTGCCATCGACCGCGGTGCCCGCGGCCACTACGAGCACAGAGCTGAGGCGGCGGCCGTATTCCCGCAAATGGAGCCGATGCGCGACCGTGCCCGCCAGATCCGTGCGGAAGTCCTCGCCAACCTCGATGTGCACCTGCGGCAGTTTGCCGACTCGGTGGAGCGCAACGGAGGTGTGGTGTTCTTTGCCGCCGACGCTGCCGAGGCCTGTGACTACATAGTCGGGTTGGCACGGCGAGAAGGGATCACCCGGGCGGTGAAGGTCAAGTCGATGGTGACCGAGGAGATCCATCTCAACGCGGCGTTGGAAGACGCCGGTGTCGAGACCGTCGAGACGGATCTTGGCGAGTTCATCGTCCAGCTCGCCGGTGAGACACCGTCACACATCATCGCCCCGGTGCTCCACAAGAACCGCCAGCAAATCGGTGAGCTGTTCGCCGAGAGGCTCGGTGTCGACTACACCGACGACCCCGGTGAGCTCAACGAGATCGCCCGCGACTATCTGCGGGAGCGGTTCCTGACGGCCGGCATGGGCATAAGCGGCGCCAACTTCGGTGTTGCCGACGACGGGTCGATAGCACTGGTGACCAACGAGGGCAATGGGCGCCTGTGCACCACGGCGCCACGCATCCATGTTGCGGTGATGGGGATGGAACGGTTGGTGCGGGATCGCCGCGACCTGGCGGTGATGCTAGAGGTGCTGGCCAGGTCGGCCACCGGGCAAGGTCTGTCGTCGTACACCAACATCGTTTCAGGCCCCCGGCGCATCGGTGAGCCCGACGGCCCCGACCAGTTCCACGTTGTGATCGTCGACAACGGACGTAGCGCCACCCTTGGCTCGCGGGTGGCAGAGATCCTGTACTGCATCCGCTGTGGGGCGTGTCTCAATGCCTGCCCCGTGTACCGTCACGTCGGCGGCCACGCCTACGGTTCGGTCTATCCGGGACCGATCGGCAAGGTGCTCACTCCGTCGTTGTACGGTCTCGAACAGTGGCACGAGCTTCCCGCAACCTCGTCGCTTTGCGGTGCTTGCCAGGAGGTGTGCCCGGTCCGGATCGACATCCCCAAGCTTCTCGTCGAGCTGCGGAATGAAAGCACCCACGAGCTGTCAGCCGGGCTGCGACGTGGCCTCGCAATCTACGCCGGCGTCACCACCCACCCACGGGTCTTCCGGCTGCTCACCCGGACGGCGGCATTGGTTGCAGGAGTGTGGAGCCGGGACGGCTGGATGCGGCGCATTCCGGTGCTGCGGAATTGGACGAGAGACCGGGAGTTGCCGGCCCCGGCGCCTGAGACGTTTCACGACTGGTGGAGAAAACGTGGAGCGTGAGCAGTTCCTGGGCCGGGTGCGCGCCGCCTTGCGTGGGGCCGTCCTACCTGAAGCGACCGGTCCCGGCGTGGCCCCCTCAATCGAATTCGACGATCCGGTGAGCCGGTTCATCGAGCAAGCCACAAAGGCGGCAGCCGAGGTGACCGTCACCCCGAGCGCAGCGGACGCCGTCGATGCGGTTGCCGGCATCCTCGACGGCAGACCGTTTATCGCTTGGGACGACCTCGACGCCGTGGTGACGGGATGGGAGGAGGTAGTGGTTTCGCGTGGATGGGAGCGTATCGACGCCACCGTCGACGCGACGACGCGACACGCCGACCACGCTCGAATCGGAGCGGTGCCGGTGGGGATAACGAGCGCCGACGTTGCGATCGCCGCCACCGGCACGGTCGTCGTGACCCACGGCGACGGCCGTCCCCGATCTGCATCTCTTCTCGTCGAGGACCATATCGTCTTGTTGCCTGCGGATCGCATCGTCCCGTCCCTCGCTGATGGCTTCGAGCGCGTTGATTGGGACACGTCCAACGTCGTCGCCATTACGGGCCCGAGCCGCACCGGCGACATCGAATCAATCTTGACGCTCGGTGTCCACGGCCCGCGCCGGCTCCACATCGTTGTAATCGGCTGAGCGGCGGTTACTCCCGGTCGGGGTCCGACACCCGTCCCAGGTTGCTGGCAAAGCGGTGCAACACCTTCTCGAAGACCGCCAGTTCGTCTTTGGTGGCACCCTCCAGCAGCTGGTGCTCGTAGTCGAGAGCGGCAGCATGGAGCAGGTCGAACCGTTCCTCCCCGGCGGCGGTCAACTCCACCTGGATCGATCGACGATCCTCGGCGTTGCGGCTCCGTGTAACCAATCCATCCTGCTCCAGGCCATCGAGATGATGGCTGAGGGTGGCGCCGCTGAAGCCGATCTTCGATGCCAGGGCACTCTGTGTTTGGGCTCCGTGCTTCTTGATGGCGAGCAGTGTCAGCCACATCGGGAGGGTGCCGCCGGCTTTGACCAGCGCAGAGTTGAAGGCCTGTTGTGCCCGGTGTGCGACGTAGTGCAGCTGTCTGCCGATCGGTGGATCCACATCCCCACAATAGATAGAACACAAATCATTTGACATCTAAATATTAGAGAACTAATGATAGTGGGCACGAGAAACGGAGAGAACGATGAAAGCGATCGACCTTTCAACCTTGAGAGATGATATCGGCGGCCGGGTCGTCGAAGCGTCGACTCCCGGCTACGACGACATGCGCACGGTCTTCTACCGAAGCTACGACAGCCGTCCTTCGATCATCGTCAGACCGGTGGACGCGCGAGATGTCTCAGCGGCAATAAGGGCCGCCCGGAGTGCCGGTGTCGGCTTGGCGGTGAGGGGCGGTGGCCACAGTGTCGCCGGACACGGCTCAATAGACGGTGGTCTGGTCATCGACCTACGCGACATGTTGGGCATCGACGTCGATACCTCCCAACGGACCGCATGGGCAGAGACGGGATTGACGGCAGGGGAGTACACGAAGGCGGTGGGTGGTCACGGGCTCGCCGCCGGGTTTGGCGACACGGGGACCGTCGGGATCGGGGGCATCACGCTGGCCGGAGGCATCGGCCTCCTCGTTCGCAAGCACGGGCTGACCATCGACAGCCTGCTTGCGGCTGAGATCGTCACCGCCGACGGTGAGATCCTGCGCATAGACGCCGATACACACTCCGATCTCTTCTGGGCGATCCGTGGCGGTGGCGGCAACTTCGGAGTGGTTACCAAGTTCCAATACCGTCTTCACCCCGTCGACCGGGTGACCGGCGGTTTTCTCGCGTTTGCGGCAGATGTCGAGCTGGTTCTCGAGCTGATCTCCATCGCCGAGAATGAGACCGATGACCTGTCGATGATCTGCAACATCATGAAGGCGCCACCGCTGCCGTTTATCCCCGAGGAGCACCACGGCAGGCCAATGGTGGCCTGTCTGCTGGTTCACGCCGGTGACGTTGACGCCGGGGCTCGGGCCGCAGATCGGATTCGAGAGCTGGGCGAGCCGATCGTCGACATGGTGCAGACGATCCGTTACCCGGAGTTCTTCGAGGTGGGAGGTGGTCCGCCCTGGATCGAGCGCGAGGTCTCGTACACGACATTCCTCGACACGATCGACAGACCCGTGGTCGCTGGCCTTCTCGATCAGGTGGCCACCTCCGCTGCCCCACTGGCGACCGCTCAACTGCGTGTGCTTGGTGGCGCGATGGCCCGGGTGCCGAACGACGCGACCGCGTTCGCCCACCGGGACCGACCGTACATGGTGGCGACGGGTGCTGCCTATGAGGACCCCCACGAAGACGAAGCGCATGAGGACTGGATCCGCCGTGTTGCCTCCATCGCAACTACCGATCGACCAGGGGCGTACAGCGGATTTCTCGGCGGCGACGGCGCCAGCCGGATTCGAGAGGCGTACCCGGGAGGGGCTTGGGAGCGGCTCGCCACGATCAAGCGGCGGTACGACCCGGACAACGTCTTCAGCCGGAACCACAACATCGAGCCGTAGGTGTGCTCAGCTCGACCAGCTGACCCAGGTCCCATCGGAAACAAGCCTACGCTCGCCATCGAGAGGCTGTACCCAGATCCCTTCTTCGCCGTCGATGGTGCCCGGGAAGGCAAACCGGGACCCGTCGGGAGACCACAGGGACATGCTCTGTGCGTACTGGTCGAAGAAGGGCAGCACGTTTCGAACGAAGGTCTCCGCAGGGCGGAACTGCACGACCTCCCGGAGCTCGTCGCCGTCCCAGACATTCCAGGTCGCGACACCGTCGGGTGTGACATCCAACACCAGCAGCCGGGTGCCGTCTGGTGACCAGAAGAACGCCAGGACCAACCCATTGGTGACGGATGTCACCTCGGCCCGTTCGGTATCGACCACGGCCAGCCGGTTGGAGGGCACTGCCGGGATGGGTTGGTAGATCGCGCTGAGAATGTCGCCCTCGTCGGTGATGGCTTGCACCGCAACCCGTGTCCCGTCGGGCGAAGCCACGAAGTAGGCCGGGCCGATGAGCGTAGCCAGCGGCTCCACAGCTCCATCGTCGGGGGAGACGACGATGAGACGGGGTGCGCCGGCGTGTGTCTCGACGGCGACGATGCCGCGGTCTGTCCATTGTGGAGCCTGGAACACACCGGGTTCCGGGCCGAGATCGGTTGCCCGGTCGAGGTCGCTCAGCTCGAAACGATCCAGTGAGATGTGCGTGGCCATCCGTCCGCCATCGGGGTCCCACGAGAAGTAGAGGGGCGCTCCGGTGGCCACCGTCCGTGGATCGGTGAGGTCGCTACCGTCAAACGATGTCAGATCCAGTCGCAGACCGGCCGCGGCATTACTGAGGAAGAGCAGATCATCCTGACTCGACCACGAGTAGTAGAAGGTGCCTGAGGTCGTCGTGATGCTGGCTTTTGTCGCCCCGTCGACGCTTGTCACGTTGAGCGTCGGCTGCGGCCCGAGTCTCGAGTATGCGACCGCCGACCCGTCTCGAGACCAGATCGGCTGGAAGTACGGCAGATCCGGTGTGCCGTCGGAGGTTAGGGTCACACGATCCGAGCCGTCCGGTCCGACCACTGCGACGTTGCCGTCTGCCTGGACCACCACCAGCCGGCCGGGGTCGCTGTCCTCGTTGGTCGAGCCTGTGCACCCGGCAGCGAGCAGGGCTGCAAACACAATGGCGGCGCCGATCCGGAGTTTCATGGCGCCTCCAACGATACGGCGCGAATCCCGCTGTTGGTGCCACCGTTGAATCACTGCGATCGCCGTTCGTCCTTCCCCCTCGCCCGGCGCCAGGGCATTCCTCTCCCTCGGAGAGGACAGGCCGAGGCGTATCGGAAGCCGGTACGTTGGCGAGGCAGGTGAGCCAGGGCATTCCTCTCCCTTCGGGAGAGGACAGGCGAGGCGTATCGGAAGCCGATACGTTGGCGAGGCAGGTGAGCCAGGGCATTCCTCTGCCTTCGGGAGAGGACAGCCGAGCGTCAGCGAGGCAGGTGAGGGGGTCTTCAATCAGGACCTTGGATTCACAAGGCCCTCATCCCCCTTCGCTGCGCTCGGGTACTTCTCCCGGAGGGAGAAGAATGCGTGGCTCATCCCCCTTCGCTTCGCTCGGGTACTTCTCTTGGAGGGAGAAGAATGCGTGGCTCATCCCCCTTCGCTTCGCTCGGGTACTTCTCCCGGAGGGAGAAGAATGCCGTGGCTGCCGGAGGGAGAAGAATGTGTGGCTCATCCTCCTCGGCCAAGATGGGGTCCGATGAAGCAGATGGACGGACCTCGATGCGAGCCACTATGGTTTCTGAGTGACAGCGGATGACTCCGCTGCGCACGGGTCTGTTCCGGCAGCGCCGTTGAGCTTGGGTTTTGTTGCTCCGGGTTGGCGGCCGTAGAGCAGCTCTGGGTGCATGTGGTTGTGATCGATCCGCCCGTGCGTTCTTCGCGGGCGTGTTGGTCGCCATTCGCTATCTCTGGGTGTCGGGGCACCATGCGCCGTCGTCAGAGACACAAAGCGAAGAAAAATGAGGGACAACAAGAAGGGAAGCTATGTCAACGCCAAGAAAGACGCGTTTGCTTGCGCTCGTATTTATTGCTTTTGCGCTGATCGCCTCCGCATGTGGCGGCGATGATGATGGGGCCTCCGGGGGCACGCTCGGTGAGTACGACCTCAGCGGCGTCGATATCTCAGTCGGCTCAAAGGACTTCGACGAGCAATTGCTGCTCGGCGAGATCATGGTGGCCGCCTTTGAGGCGACCGGGGCCAACGTCGACAACAAGGTCGACCTCGGTGGCACCAACGTGGCCCGCGCCGCACTCCAGTCGGGCGATATCGACGTCTACATGGAATACAACGGCACCGGTTGGACCCAGCACCTCGGTCTCGAGGATCCGAGTTTTGATCCCGAAGAACTGACCGCGGGTGTCCGTGAGCGCGATCTCGAAGAGAACGCAATCGTCTGGGTCGATCGCTCACCGTTCAACAACACCTACGGCTTTGTCTCGAGCCCCGAGACGACCGACGCCAACGGCGGCGCCTTCGACATCCAGACCATGGTCGACTACCTGGAGGCCAACCCGGACGCAAGCTTGTGTCTCGAGTCTGAGTTCCCGAGCCGCTCCGACGGCCTGGTGCTGACCGAGGAGTATGCCGGGTACGACATCCCCGACAACCAGATAACCATCCTCGACACCGGGATCATTTACACCGAGACGCGCGACAACAACTGCGACTTCGGTGAAGTGTTCACCACCGACGGCCGGATCCCCTCGATGGGGCTCACTCTGGTGGAGGACCCCGGTGTCAACATCGTCTACAACGTGTCGATGACGATCCGCGAGGAGAAGTACAACGAGGCCGCTGAGGACTTCGACGCCATCGCTGCGGCACTATTGGCACCGCTCGACAACGAGCGGATGGCGGCACTGAACGCCCGCGTGTCTGCCGATGGTGAGGACCCCGCAGATGTCGCCAGAGACTATCTGGTCGAGGAAGGTCTGATCGGAGAGTGATTCCGAGCGGTGCGGGGCCCGATCGGGCCCCGCACCCGCTGCCTAGCACTGGGAGGTCATGTGGACGGGATATCTAGCTGGCTCGAATATATGGGGAATCGCGCCGACGACATTGCCGGCGGGCTCTATGAGCACGCGGTATACATCGTCGCAGTTGTTGTAGCCGCGACCATTACCGCGGTGGGGGTGGGTATCTGGGTTCGTCATCGCCCGGTCGCCAAGGAGATCGCCCTGGGTATCGTCAGCGTCTTTCTGACGTTGCCTTCGCTGGCACTGTTCACCATCTTCATCCCGATAGTTGGTCTCGGGTTCACTCCCTCGTTTATCGCCCTCTACCTCTACGCGCTGCTCCCCATTCTCCGCAATACGGTGACCGGTCTCGCCGGGGTGAGCCCGGCCGTCTTGGAATCGGCCAAGGGGATGGGGCTGAGCTCCCGGCAAAGGTTGTGGCAGATAGAAGTACCCCTGGCCTGGCCGGTGATCATCACCGGGGTCAGGGTATCTGCTCTGCTGACCGCAGGAATCGCAGCCATCGCCACGCTGGTGGCGGGCGGCGGTCTCGGCGACTTCATCAAGAACGGGTATGCCCGGCTCGGTTCGCCCAACTCGATGGAGGCGATCTGGACCGGCACGGTCTTTACCGTCATCCTGGCATTGACCTTTGACGCGGTGTTCTCGTTCTTGAGCCGTTTGACAACCTCGCCGGGCCTCCGGTGACCACAAAAGGGAGACCCATGTCAGAACCTCTCATCCACCTAGACAAAGTAAGCAAGACATACCCCGGCACCGAGGTCCCTGCCGTTGCCGACCTCAACGTTGACATCCTCCCCGGCGAGATCCTTGTCCTCGTCGGCCCGTCCGGCTGCGGCAAGAGCACCACCCTGCGGCTGATCAACCGCATGATCGAGCCCACGTCGGGGAGGATCATCTTCGAAGGTGAGGACGTCACAGACGTCGATCCTGATCAACTGCGGCGACGGATCGGCTATGTCATCCAGCAAATCGGCCTGTTTCCTCACCGCACCATCAAAGAGAACATCGCCACTGTTCCCCAGATGCTGGGCTGGGACGCGGCCCGCATCGACACCCGTGTGGACGAGCTTCTCGACATGGTCGGCATGGACCCTGCGACCTATCGCGGCCGCTATCCCAAGGAGCTGTCCGGGGGTCAGGCACAGCGGGTCGGTGTGGCTCGAGCGCTCGGTGCCGATCCGGAAGTGCTGCTGATGGACGAGCCGTTTGGCGCCATCGATCCAATCACTCGTGACCGGCTGCAAAACGAGTTCCTCCGCCTGCAGGCCGAGCTGAAGAAGACGATCGTGTTTGTCACTCATGACGTCGACGAGGCCATCAAGATGGGGGATCGGATCGCCATCTTGCGCGATCAGTCGGTGATCGCCCAACACGACACGCCGGAGGCGATTCTGGCGAACCCCGCCAACGATTTTGTCGAGGACTTCCTCGGCTCAGGGGCGACTCTCAAGGGTCTCAGCTTGATGCGGGTTCGTGATATCCAGACAGACGATGCCATCAGGGTGCGTGACACCGGCTCTCGGGACGCGGTGCGGGCCGAACTGGCTCGCAGCAACAGGCAGTGGGCGCTGCTACTCGATGAGAGCGGTGCCCCGGTGCGCTGGCTAAACGAGAAAGCCCTTGACGCCACCGATCAGCCTCTCAACCAGTCAGGTCTCCCTGTGCGGGTAACGGTCGAACCTGAGGACACGCTTCACGACGTGCTGGAGTCGATGCTTCACTCGTCGGTCGGGTGCGCCTGTGTAGTCGACGGCCGCGGGGCGTACCAGGGCGTCGTGTATTTGGAGAACCTAATCGACACGGTTCGAGCGACACAGCAGTCCGAACAGGCACGTCAGGATGCCCGCCGATGAGTGTTGATCTCGCCCCGCCAGCAGCGGAGGTTGCCGCTCCCGCGCTACGCGCCCCCAAACAGCGGCAATACGATCTGTGGATCACACCCATCGTCCTGGGCATGCTGGCCACCCTTGTCGTTGTTGTCTGGATCTATTCCGAGTTTGACAACACAACGGCCGATATTCTCGAGCGGTCGAAGTTGTTGCGTCAGACCCGGCAACACATCGGGATGACGTTGTGGTCGACGGTCGCGGTGGTGTTGATAGCCGTCCCGGCCGGGATCCTGATCACACGGCCGCGGTTCAAGCGGCTGGCGACTCCGATCCTGACGGTTGCCAACTCCGGCCAGGCCCTTCCGGCTTACGGTCTGATCGTGATCTTCTTTGCGTGGCTGGGACAAGGTACGGGTCTGCTGGTCGGCGGGACCTCCACCATGGTGGCCGCACTCACGTTGTATGGATTGCTGCCGGTGCTTCGAAACACGATGGTTGGCCTCGAGCAGGTCGACCAGGCGGTGATCGAGGCGGGGCGTGGCATGGGAATGTCGCGCCGCCAGGCGCTGCTCAAGATCGAGCTGCCGCTGGCGGTCTCGGTGATCCTGGCGGGGGTGCGTACCGCGCTCGTCATCAACGTCGGCACAGGCGCTCTAGGGTTCCTTGTTGGAGCCGGTGGCCTGGGGGTGACGATCAACTCCGGGCTCAAGCTGCAACGGAACACCGCGATATTCATCGGTGCGTCACTGGTGGCAATCCTGGCATTGCTGATCGACTGGATCGCGGCGCTGGCAGAGCGGTACTTGAGACCAAAGGGGATATAGCTGTATGGCTATAGGCGCCGATGAGAAACCGGTCAAGACCTGTGGATTTGAGCCTTGCACCTGCCCGGTCGACGAGACGGACCCATACTGCGGCCCGACCTGCCGGCTCGGCATCGGAGAACGCGCCGAGCCGTGCAAATGCGGCCACGCCGACTGCCACGTCTCGATCGGCGAGGGCTGAATCCGTTCTTGCGTAGATGAGCGCAACTACGGTTGCTCACGTACGCTTGTTCCAGGCGCTCCTACCTGGGGTCGAGGGGTGAATCAGTCGAGGATTCCGCGTACCGCGAGATCGTCTGCGAGCTGTTGTGGGCTCACGAAGTGGATCGCGTCGAAGCCGAGTTCGACGGCCGCCGCCACGTTTCTCGGGCTGTCGTCGATGAAGATGCACTCTCGTGGGGTCCGTCCAATGCGGTCGAGCAGGGTCCGATAGATACGGTGGTCGGGTTTCGTCACCTTCTCCTCGCCTGAGACGACGATCTGCTCGAAGAGGTCGAGAAAGCCGTACCGCCGCCTGGCGACCGGGAAGGTCTCGTCCGACCAGTTGGTGAGAGCATGCAGCTCGTGACCGTCGTCCTTCAGACGTTGCAGGATGGCGACCGTACCTTCGATGGGACCATTCAGCATCTCATCCCACCGTTTCCAGTAGGCCATGATGAGGTCCGCATATTCCGGATGCTCGACAGTGAGCGAGGAGACCCCGTCCTCCCATCGGACACCGGCATCGTGTTGTGCGTTCCACGCGTGTGTTGTGATCTCGGCGAGAAATCGCTCCATTTCTTGGTGGTCGTCGAAGAGCTTGCGGTAGAGGTGGCGCGGATCCCAATCGATGAGCACCGCACCGAGGTCGAAGATGATCGCGGGTGTTGATCCTGGGTTTGTTGTGGGCATGGTCCGCACTCTATTCCGGCTGTGTGGTCATGGACCCATTCGGGTATTGACATCACGGATCTTAGTATTGTATAGATAGATTATCTGATACGCGTTCGAGGTATGGTCGACATACCTCACAACGAAAGGAGTGAGTCGATGTTGCGCATGGATCCTTTCGAAGAGATGGATCGGATGCTCAATACGTTTGGAGGTCGTTGGCGTGGTGGAATGATGCCGCTCGACGCATTCGAGAAGGACGGTATCTACACGCTGCGTTTCGACGTGCCCGGTGTAGACCCGGACAACGTCGATCTGACCGTCGAAGGCAACATGCTGACGGTTACCGCCGACCGGCCGGTCGAGGAGACCGAAGGTGCCACCTGGCTGCTCCGGGAGCGGCCGTCCGGTACGCACAGCCGTGAGGTGAGGCTCGGCGACCGGCTCGACACGAGCAACGTGAAGGCCGGTTACGACAACGGTGTCCTCACCGTCGAGATCCCGATGCGAGCCGAGGCCCGGCCGCACAAGGTCTCGATTACCCCCGGGAACACTGAGAAGTTGACCGCGGGGGTCTGAACGCTCCCGCCGACTCGAGGGCCCGCCGGCCTTGTGTCGGCGGGCCTTTCGTTGTGGACGGTCGCCATGGCTATTGACGAAAGAAGGGCGTGTGGCCAACCTATTCTGGCGCGTCTATTCGAGGGCGCGATTCAAGAAGGCTGCCATCTGCTCCCGGGTCACCTGCTCGGTGGGACAGTACCGATCGCCGACCGGCGGGTTGCAGCCGAGGGTCACGTCCGCGGTCGCCAGCTTGTCGATGTCTGCCTCGAAGATCGATCCGTCGTCGTCGACGAACAGGTCACCACTCCCGCGGTCGGAGTAGTCCAGTGCACGCACCAGGAAGGCTGCCATCTGCTCGCGCGTCACGCCGGCTTCCTGGCAGAACCGATCGTTGTCAGGTGGGTTGCAGCCGCGCGTGATCCCGGCGGCGGCCAGCCGCTCGATGTCGGCTTCGAATATGGAGCCGTCGTCGTCGACAAATGGATCGTCGAGCCGGTCCGTAAGGCCAAGCGCTCGCACGAGGAATGCCGCCATCTGGCCTCGGGTGACCGTGTCGCCCGGGCAGAACCGGTCGTTGTCGGGTGGGTTGCAGCCGTGCGTGATGCCGGTGAGCGCCAGCCAGTCGATGGACTGCTCGAACACCGAGTTGTCGTCGTCACGGAAGACTCCACGCCAGGCGATGAACCACGGTATCTCGGCCGCATCGTCGTCGGCATCGGTGAACATCAGTGAGCCCTGCAAGCCGTCGGGCAAAGGAAGCGGCACCTGTCCGGTGTCGAACGGGCTCGCGGGCGGCGTGCTCAGGTTGGTGGTCCACGACGAGCCGGCAGGTACGTTGCGAAATACCTCTTCTTCAGGTGTCGGGAAAGCGAAGACCCCGATGTCGCCGACCGGGTCGGCGATACCGATGGTGCCGTAGACCTCACCCGTGTCTGGGTTGACGTAGACGGTGAGTTCAGGCACGAGCAGCTGCTTTGTGGTGTCACCACCAACCGCAGCGACGAGATGGCCCGGTGCGAACTGGAGCAGATCCTCATCGAAGTGCGCGTAGACCTCACCGGCGCTGTCTGCGGTCGCGGTCGTCGTGTACAGGTAGGTCGACGGGTCACCGAGGTCATACGACCAGTTGGTGTCGACGACGACGGTGATCTCGGTGCCTGCCGGCCAGTCCGTGAGCCAAATCTGGTTCCAGTCGGTCTGGGCCCGCACACTCGGCTGTTCGTCACCTTCAGCCAGAGCGGTCCCGCCGGTCACCGTCACGGCTGTGAGCAGAACGCCCCCTACGACCAGGCCCACACGTCCTTTTCGTTGCATGGCGCACCCCTTTCCATCCGATCACATCACACAGCGGAGCGGTCGACTAGGGTCGAATGCCCCTAGGTCAAGCCTCGACGCCTTTTCGTATCTTCGCAAGGGCGCGGGCGCGGATCGAAAACCGACGAGCCAACGTTGCCAGCCCGCGTCGGAGCGTCCCGCCGCGGCGGTGGCAACGACATGATCGCAGTGGGGAGTTCCGCGGCATCGCCACCTTCTAATTCACCCACCCGACGTTCCGGGCTGCCGTTGGTTCTCGCCGCGGGCCGCAGCGAAGTGCTGCGTCGGATCCGCCAGTCCGTCTGATTCTGGACCAAGTTGGTTCTGAATGCTCTCATACCTCTATGTCATGGGCGGCGCGGCTGTCGACAGGCGCTTGATCGCGGTGTGCTGGCCCGTAGTCTCGGATCACTCGGGCCATGCGGATCCGGTAGTCGGTGAAGAAGCGGTGCCGTCCGATCGCCTGGGCATGACGATGCTGGGAATGGTTGCGCCATGCCGACACGGCGGTCTCGTCATCGAAGAAGCCGATGGCTACGTACTTGCCCGGGTCGGTGGAGCTTTCGAACCGTTCCACACTATGGAACCCGTCGATGTCGATGAGCGCCGCCCGCACCTCGTCGGACGCCTCCAGGTATTCGTTGAAGATCTGGGGTGAGTCTGGGTCGAACCAGTACTCGAAGATCATGGCGATCACATGGCGATCCTTCCTTCTGGAACCAGTACAGTGCGAGGGTGACTGCAAGTCGGCTGGCCCATATCGGCTCGCTTCTTGGTGATGAGACTCGTTCCGAGATCCTGTCGGCTCTCATGGACGGCAGAGCTCACACCGGGGGAGAGCTGGCGCGGTTGGTCGGAGTGAGCCCCTCGACAGCCAGTGAGCATCTTTCCAAGCTGTTGGATGCAGGTCTCGTCAGTGTCGAGGCTCAGGGTCGGCACCGCTATTTTCGTCTCGCTGGACTACACGTGGCGGAACTCCTCGAGTCACTCGGAGCTGCACCGACGGTGGTGGATGATTCACGGACTAGGGCGCCGGCTGCCTTGAGCTTCGCCCGAGCTTGTTATGACCACTTGGCCGGTGACCTGGGGGTCCGCCTCTACGATCAACTCGTTGCAGACGGCCACATCAGGACTGACAACCACCATCTCCGTGTCTCCGAGTCGGGATACCTCCTCTTGTCGAGCCTCGGCGCAGACGTCGAGTCGATCAGGCAGGGACGTCGACCTGCGGCATTGGCATGCCTGGATTGGACCGAGCGGCGCCATCATCTCGCTGGAGCGGCCGGCGCCTCGGTTCTTAGCGCGATGCTGGCGAAACGGTGGCTGGTTCAGGGTCCGAAACCACGATCTCTGCGGCTGACACGCATCGGAAAACAGATGATTGCCGAAACGTTCCAGTTGGACCTCTGATCCGTATGGTGGTTTCGGTGCATGCCGAACCATCAACGAGCAGCATTGGCCCATGAGCAGGACTATCAGAGTCGACTCGCCTGCGGGTGTCGCCGCGGCGTTGGAGTCGCCATTGCTGGCGCCGCCGCCTCCACCGCCGAGCCTGAAGTCGGGAGCTACCGCAGATCTGCGGGCGGCGATGGCTCGGTTCAGCCATGGACGGCCACACAAGAAGAGACGGCGGGATGTCGTCTCTCTAATCGAAGGCTTTGACCCGAGCCGGATCGAGGCTGCCGCCCGGGATAGGACTGGGGTTCTCCTCCGGGGCGGGGAAATCAAAGCGGTCGCCGCATTTGCTGCCGTGGTACCTACCGAGGTGCTGGCAGGCGCAGCCGGCGTGTCGGCCGGCGAGATCGAGAGCCTGGTCGACGACGTGGAGCGAATAGCGCGCGTGATCGGCAGAGGCGAGCCTTCGAGCGACGCATCCGACGCAGCAGCCGAACGGATCATGACCCGTTTCACCGGTCACCAGGCAGGACCGGTGCCCGTCGCCTCCCTCCTCTATCAGAATTGCGACGCCACGGCAGCCCTCACTGCGGTCACCATCCAATCCCACTACAGCGGCGTTCCGAGACGCCCGGCCATCTCCTCAACAACCAGGTTTGCCATCGGAGACACCGACCTAGAGGGAACAGCGATTCCGAAAGGCACCACCCTGGAACTCGATCTCGAACAGACAGGCTTCGAGTTCGGGTCAGGTACGCACCAATGCCCGGGACAGGAACTTGCCCAGGCGATCGTTGGTGGCGTCATCAGAGCCCTGGACGATGCCCGACATATTCTCGATAAGAGCCGCTGGCTCTACTACCTCAACGCCTAAGAAACCCGAGGAGCGAGATCTTCTTGAGTACGAGTCGTTTCATCCCCACGAGGGGATCCCGGCTACCACCTTGCGGAGCGTTCGGCCAGTACGAGTAGATGTTGTCGTAGGTTTGCTGGCCGAGGAGCAGGCTGGTGTCGGCCAAATGGCTCTTGCGATGCTTTGCCGACCCCCATGCTTCGGAGTCACGGGAAGGATGCGTGAGGACCGCGGCGACTAATCCGGTGCAGGCGAGGTTGGTCTCGATCGTGTTGTGCTGGCTTGCCACCCGGACCAGCCGAACACCCTGCCCTCGAGTAGCATCTGGTTGAGGTCGAGGGAACGGTATCGGTAGCGGCACATCTCGCTCGGGGTGCCGTTTGTTACTGGTTCGATCGACCGTGCCACGTAACGTGGAACAGCTTCCAGTCGTCTCGCGCCTTCACGATGTGAAGAAAGTCGACCCACTTGCACGAGTAGATCCGAACCGATGCAATGTCTTCGGAGATGGCATCGATGATGATCTCTGTTTCACAGTCCGACATCTGTGAGAGAGCCGCGTAGTCGGGGTCGCCGCGGTCGAGAAGGAAATGGTGGCGCTTGTCAGGGCCGCCGTAGCCTGAGCGTCGCCCGCCCTGAGGGTGAACGCCGGAACTGACGGCCGCGGCCCTCTCGGTCAGCCCACACAGACAGACGTGAATGGCTATAACCCTGATCGGAGACCCTATCGGACGTTCCCGCGTTGCCTCTCTCTGTCGAGTGGTTGTTTGCCTAGAATCGCCGGATGTTCTTTACGCCTCAGGTCGTGTTGTTCAGCCGCGACGTCGAACGGCTCGCCGACTTCTACAAGGACCTCGGATTCACCGAGACGTTCCGCGTCCCGGGTGATCCAGCCATACACATCGACGTAGCTCTCGACGGTTACAAGATCGGGATCGCTTCCATTGACTCCTCCCGGGACGATCACGGTCTGGAACCTGTTGAATCAGGTCATCGAGCCGCCGTGATCCTATGGACCGACGACACCGAGACCGCGTATCGACGTCTGCTCGACATTGGGTGCGAGGCGCTCCATCCCCCTCACGTCTGGCTTGACCGCCTGCTGATCGCTTGGATCGCGGACCCAGACGACCATCCGGTCCAGATCGTGCAACACCTGACCTCGTCCGATATTCAATGATCTAGCGCTGGGCGTGCACCAAGGCGGACGGCATCAGCGAGTCCACTCCTGCCTTTGCCAAACCAAGTAGGTCGCCTCGAAATGCCGTAGCCGGCACATCTCAACTGTGTTCGCATCGCCGCTGCTCCACTCGGACGAGAAGCTACCATCCTCGGCCAACTCGATGCGGAAACCGCTGACATCTCCCGCCTCGACACAGGCAGTCAGGCGTTCCATCGCGCGCTCCACCTCAGCCCTGGTGATCTCCCCATCCGAAAACGCCGGTTGCTGATCAAGCGGCAAAGCCAGGCCCACCTCCCGAGCTAGATCAATAGCCGGTGGGCTCCCCACATCGTCGCTCCTCGTGCCGCCAACAACAGCACCGAGCCCGAACGCCACTATCGCCGTCACCGCCAGAGCAGCGATCCACGTTCGACGTGCAAACGCTTCGGGTCTGGCGGGCCCGGTCGATCTCTGGACCATGTTCGCCTCCAATAGTTCACCAGCTGACAGTACGGCGTGGGTGGGTCAGCAGTCTGCCATCGCGGTGAGGGTTCGGCATATCTCCTGGCGGGGAAAGGGCAGCGCCCCGATCCGGTCGGTCAGGAAGGTCTTGCGGATCGGTTGGAGGTTGTCGAACGACGCCGCGCACGGCAGGTCGACACCGTGCTCTTCATCGAGCGGTATCTCGGTGGGGATCCCTCGAATGGTTCGGGTGATTGGTGCCATCATGATCCAGTTGAGCACCGGAACCGTCTCGGATCGAGTCACTACCCGGACGGGCCGACGCTTGTCTTGCGCTTTGGCCCACCAGATGTCCCCTGGCGTGGTGTCACCATGGTTCGTCGGTGATCATCTGCACGGTGGCCCGGTCTGCCCATGCCACTTCATCTTCACTTTGGGGATGGAGCGTGTAGCCGGAGATGATCGCTTGTGCGGTTCGGCGACGGCGGGTCTGTTCGATCAGCGCCTGGAGGCCCTTGCGAACGGCGTCGGAGCGGGACTCAACGACTCCCTCGGCCACAAGCTGGTCGATGCCCTTGGCGAGGGCGGCATCGATACGGGTCACGAGCTGTGTCATGCAGCCAGCATAAGGCAATGTAATGCAGTCGAGAAGAGGTCCCCGAGAACCTACCCGGCAGTCTGCGGCGTGGAGATCGATGCGCGGTGCCGCAGAGGAGCAAAAGACATGCGACACACATGCGCCTCGATGCTCATCGCCGCCGGAGCCCGATTTCGCCCCTCTGGGCTCTGTCCACTTCAACGCGTCGAAGGCCCGGAGAAGGGTGGACACTCGGCCGGGGCGACCAATGCGGTTCCTCAGCGACATCCCCCGTTATGAGTGGTTGGCTAGGAAGGTGTTGATTAATTCGGTTCTCGCGTTCGTGGTCGGGGTGTGTGAGACTGCGCGTTATGCAAGGTTTAGGCAATCCGAATCGTGAGTTGTTAGACGCTGGGG